>Ga0102589_1000081_pt1 | contig 266097 bp, 258 predicted proteins | sample AraplaMF_Col_mLB_FD_76858 | JGI IMG/M metagenome (GOLD analysis project Ga0102589, IMG submission 76858) | Arabidopsis root microbial communities from the University of North Carolina, USA - plate scrape MF_Col_mLB | ecosystem: Host-associated > Plants > Roots > Endosphere | place: USA... | reverse complement strand
GGTCAACCTGTCGCTGTCGGTCTGGCTGCTGAAGGGCTTCATCGACGAGATCCCGGTCGAGTACGAGGAGGCGGCGCTCATCGATGGCTACACCCGGTTCCAGGCCTTCTATAAAGTGGTGTTGCCGCAGGCGGCGACGGGCATCGCCTCCACCGCGATCTTCTGCCTGATCTTTGCCTGGAACGAATACGCCTTCGCGGTGCTTTTGACCTCGGGCAATGCCCAGACGGCGCCTCCCTTCATTCCAACCATTATCGGCGTCAGCGGTCAGGACTGGCCGGCGGTTGCCGCCGGGGCGACCCTGTTCCTCGTGCCGGTCATGATCTTCACCATTCTTCTGCGCAAACACCTGCTGCGCGGCATCACCTTCGGAGCCGTACGCAAATGACAAGATTTTTCAATGGATTGCTGCATTTGCGCCGCGGTGCGTGGGAAATGCTGGCATCGGCCCTGATCGCAGCGGGCGTCTTCATGCTCATGCAGCCCTTCGCGCTCGTGCTCTATTCCTGGTCCTTCGTCATAACCTTGCTGGGCACGGTGATGTTCATCATCGTCAGCCATTTTCCGGAGTAAGCCGATGGCGCAGATCAGAATTCAGAATGTGCGCAAGGAGTTCGGCGCCTTCACCGCGGTGCGCTCCTCGAGCTTCACCATTGAGGATGGCGAGTTTTTCATGCTGCTCGGCCCATCCGGCTGCGGCAAGACGACGACCTTGCGCATGATGGCCGGCCTGGAACTGCCGACGAGCGGCGAGATCTTCATCGACGGTGAAGAGGTCGGGATGAAACCGGCCAGCAAGCGCGATATCGCCTTCGTCTTCCAAATGTTTGCACTCTATCCGCATATGAACGTGCGCAAGAACATCTCCTATCCGCTGGTGAGCCAAGGCCTGCGCGGCGAGGAAGTCAGGTCGCGTGTCGCCGAAGTCGCCCGCATTCTCAAGATCGAGAACATTCTCGACAAGCCCGTCGGTGGCCTTTCGGGTGGCGACCGCCAGCGCGTTGCGCTCGGACGCGCGATCGTGCGTCGCCCCAAGGCCTTCTTCATGGACGAACCCCTCGGCGCGCTCGATGCCGAGTTCCGTGAACACATGGCCGAGGAACTGCGGGCACTGCACGACCGCATGGGCGCGACCACCGTCTATGTGACCCATGACCAGCTCGAAGCGATGCAGATGGGCGACAAGATCGTCGTCATGAACCATGGGGTCGTCGAACAGTTCGGCAAACCGCAACAGATCTACGACTGGCCGGCGACGAAATTCGTCGCTCAGTTCATTGGTTCTCCGCCGATGAACTTCCTGGAGTTCGAAGGGATGATCGGCGTGGGCGGCGGCGCCATCGATCTCGGCGGCATTGAGGTCAAGGTGCCGACCTCGCGGGAAGGACGAGCCGGAAGGCTGACGCTTGGCGTCCGGCCGGAACATGTGAAGTTCGTCAGTGACGGCGGCTATCGGGGCCGCGTGAGCGCTGTCGAATATCTCGGGACCACCCAGATCGTGACGCTCGCAACGAGCCACGGCCACCTGAAGGCACGCATTTCATCGGGCCACCGGGTTCAGGAAGGCGAGCAGATCGGCCTCGATTTCGATGCGAGAACGCTTTCGGTTTTCGATGCGGAAACCGGCAAGGTGCTGTTATCCGACGGCAATCAAGGAGTGCTGAGACATGGCTGAAGTCGTCTTGGAAAACGTGACGAAGACGTTTGCTGGTACGGTTGCTCTCGATAATGTCTCACTGACGGTTCCGGACGGTTCTTTCGTCGTGCTGCTCGGGCCGACCGGTGCTGGAAAGACGACGACACTGAGAATGGTCTCCGGCTTGGACACCCCCGATCGCGGCGAGGTCTATATCGACGGAGAACCAGTGAAAGGGCTGGCGCCTGCCGAACGCAACGTAGCCATGGTCTTTCAACAATACTCGCTCTACCCACATCTCACGGTTCGTCAGAACCTGGAGTTCCCGCTGAAATCTCCGCTGTTGAAGACGCCGAGGGAAGAGATAGACCGGAAGGTGAGGGAGGTTGCCGAGGTTCTCCAGATCGCGCACAAGCTCGATAATAAGGCAACGGCATTGTCAGGTGGAGAGATGCAGCGCGTTTCCATCGGTCGTGCCCTTGTCCGAGACCCGCAGATATTCCTCATGGACGAGCCGTTGAGTTCGCTCGACGCCAAGCTCAGGGCCGATCTTCGCATCGAGCTCAAGCGCATCCAGGCAAGGTCGGGCGCTACCCTGCTCTACGTCACCCACGATCAGATCGAGGCGATGACGATGGCGACCCATGTCGGGGTGCTGAATGAGGGCAAGCTCGTGCAGTTCGGCTCGCCGCGCGCGGTGTATGAGCAGCCGGTCAGCGTCTATGCGGCGACGCGGCTGGGACAGCCACGGATCAATGTGCTTCCGGCAGATATTTTTGCCGGCGCCCCCTCAGGCGCGGCAAGCATCGGCCTCAGACCCGAGCACATCCAGCAGGGTGCGGGGGAAGATGCTCTGGTCAAGCGCGTCGAGCACTTGGGCGACCAGACGCGTCTGCATCTGACCTTCAGGAAACACAATCTCATCACCGTCACGGACGCCCACACACCGCTCCGGGGCGGTGAAACGATCAAGATTCAACCTTTAAAGCCGCTCTACTTCGATGCGGCAGGCATGCGTTTGGCTTAAGGAGCTCGATATGGCGCAATTCATCAATAAGCGGGAAGATGTCGTGACAGAAGCGATCGACGGTGTTCTGGCCCTGTCCGGCGGCGCGCTGACCCGCCTTGACGGCTATCCGCATATCCGGGTCGTGTTGCGCAGCGACTGGGATAAATCGAAGGTCGCGATCGTCTCAGGCGGCGGTTCCGGTCATGAACCCGCTCATGTCGGCTTCGTTGGACACGGCATGTTGACGGCTGCGGTCTGCGGCGATGTCTTCGCTTCGCCGAGCGTCGACGCGGTTCTTGCCGGCATTCTCGCCGTGACCGGTCCGGCCGGATGCCTGCTCGTCGTCAAGAATTACACCGGTGACCGGCTGAATTTCGGTCTTGCGGCAGAGCGCGCCCGCGCCTTCGGGCTGAAGGTGAACATGGTGATCGTCGGCGACGATATCGCGCTGCCCGATCTGCCGCAGGCGCGCGGCGTTGCCGGCACTCTGTTCGTGCACAAGATTGCCGGCGCACTCGCCGAACGCGGTGCCGATCTCGACACGGTGACGGCGGCAGCCAAGAAGGTCATTGCCGGCACGCACACCATCGGCATGTCGCTGGACACCTGCCGGGTTCCGGGGTCGCCAAAGGAAGAGCGGATACCGGAGGGCAAGGCGGAGCTCGGTCTCGGCATTCATGGCGAAGCCGGTGTCGAGCAGATCGACTTTGCAGGCGCTCGCGCATCGGTGGCGACCATGGCGGAGAGGCTGGCAGCCGTCATGGGCGAAGGCGCGCACGTCGCGCTGATCAACAATCTGGGCGGTACCTCGGTGCTCGAAATGTCGGTGCTCGCCCACGACCTTATCAATCTGCCTCTCGGCAAGAGGATCACCCATACGATTGGTCCGGCGCCACTGATGACATCGCTCGACATGCAAGGCTTCTCGGTCTCGGTCTTTGCAGCGGATAAGGCGGAACTGGAACTCTTGAAGTTGCCGGTGGCGATCGCCGCCTGGCCGGGTGTGTCGGAGGTGCGGCCGATCGCCGTCAGCGCCTTGCCGGATGGTTTGACGCCGATCACGCCGATGGCATCCGACCATGGGGCGACGCGCGCATTCCTGATCGATTGCTGCAAGGTGTTGATTGCTGCGGAGCAGGATCTCAATGCTCTCGATGCAAAGTCTGGCGATGGCGATACGGGCTCGACGCTGGCGGGAGCCGCTCGCGCGCTGATAAACGCCATCGATCGGCTGCCACTTTCCGATCACACCCAGCTTTTGCGGGCGATCGGCCTGGAACTGAGCCAGACCATGGGCGGCTCCTCCGGCGTGCTGCTTGCCATTTTCTTCGCAGCCGCCGGCGACGGAGCATCCAGCGGTCTACCGATGCGCGAGGCGCTTCGAACCGGGCTTGCGCGCATGCAGGAGATCGGCGGTGCCAAGATCGGCGACCGAACGATGATCGATGCTCTGTCTCCGGCGCTCGATGCACTCGGCGACAGCGTGGTCGCGGCAGCGGCTGCCGCACGAACGGGGGCGAACTTCACCTCCACCTTGACGCGTGCCAAGGCCGGACGCGCGGCCTATATCAATGCAAAGCAGCTCGAGGGCCATGTTGACCCCGGCGCCGAGGCCGTCGCCCGGCTGTTCGAGCATCTGGCGGCTTAGGTTGCCGCTATCGTTGATGCTATGCCGCCGAGCTTTGCGTTCGGCGGCGTAGGGCGCGTGTCGCCCGTCTGTGTCTGATCGAAAACCCGCCACATCTCCTGTATGGATCGCGGGGCGACCCCAGGACATCATGGGGGGCGAGAGCAAGGACGGCCCGTTGCGGCGTCGAGCACGAGGCTGAGCGCGAAGCCCGCCAGATCGTGAGCAGAGCGGATCAGCTCGTCAACACGATGCGCGCCGCCGGGCAGGGCGATCAGGCGGACTGATGATTGGACACCACAGCCCGATATCGGCTGGGAACCTTCGCGCCACACTGTTCGGGTGGCACGCCAGCAATCCTGATATCGATGTCGATGTCGATGTCGATGGAGTCGAGGCCGAGCGCGAGGACCTGATCAACGGGCTCAAGGATGGGATCGTCGACATCGCCATCATGACTGGGGAGGCGAGCTATCCGGGAATGAACCGCGCGACCTTCTGGAGCGAAAGGTTGCTCGTCGCAATGCCGGCAGCACACGCGCTGGCCGAGCGCGAATGGGTGCAATGGTATGATCTTCGAAATGAGACCTTCCTGCTGACTGCGAGTGATCCCGGCCCGGAGTCCCGCGATATGGTATTGGGCCGGCTGTCTGCATTTGGCACGCGCCCCAAGATCAAGATGCATGGGGTAGCCGTGAGTCGATTATGAGCGTGCTCGGCGGCGGGCTTGGCGTGACGATTACGTGCGAAGGGGCGGCCGGCGCACAATACCCCGATGTCGTGCTTCGGGAGGTGCATGGTTCGCATGGCCTCTGCCTAATGAGCTATTCTGGTTATTGGCGAAAGGACAATACGAACCCAGCGCTACGTCACTTTCTCGCCTACATGAGGAGCCGGTATTCGCTGACCTTTGATATTTCTTGAATGCGCATTCCTCCTGGCTGATAGAAGTTGACCGGCGTTCATCGCGCGCAAGGCTCTGGATACCAACCGGCCGCTTTTGCCTGCACGGGAGACGCGCTCGATACGCTCGCCGCGGCTGATATCCGCCTTGGATCCGTTGTTCACGTCACCCGGGCGTCGAGAGGCTGCATGGGGCATGAGATCAGCTCCGTGACGGGCGCCGACTCATTGACTTTCCCGGCCATTGGCCGTACATGAAGCCAAGGAGAATGATTATGGCCCAAACTGCAACACATCCGCCTCGCGGCCGAGTTCGTGGTGAGCGTCTGGAGGCGCGCGTTACGGCAGACCAGAAAAGCCTTATTGAGCGCGCTGCGGCCCTCCAAGGCCGGACAGTGACCGATTTTGTGCTGTCCAGCGTCCAGGAGGCCGCCCGTAGGGCGATCGAGGAGCATCAGCGTCTGGATCTGTCGGTTCGCGACAGCGAGACGTTCGTAGAAGCATTGCTCAACCCTCAGCCGGTCAATGCCCGTCTGCGTGACACGGTGCGCCGCTATCGGCACGCAACCGGCGTCTGACGGGTGGGGGACGATATCGGAGAAGCGCTGCGGGTCGAGATCCTCGGCGCACAGCACGACAGATCTGCGTTCGAAAGTGGCGTCGAGCCGCTCGACCGGTATTTTCGCATTCAAGCGGGTCAGGATGCCCGCAAGAACATGGCCGCGCCTTTCGTCCTGGTACTGTCGGACGGTACGGTGGCTGGCTACTACACCCTTTCCTCGTCCGCTGTGAATCTCGGGGAGTTACCGCAAAAGGCAGTCCGGAAATTGCCACGCTACCCGCTCGTTCCGGCAACCCTTCTCGGCCGGCTCGCGGTCGATCGACGTCATCAAGGCAAGGGGTATGGCCGGTTTCTATTGGCGGATGCTCTCTTTCGGGCCGTGAGCAGCCCGATCGCATCCTTCGCGGTGGTCGTAGATGCCAAGGATGAAAATGCGCGCCGATTCTACGAGCGCGAGAGCTTTTTGCCGTTTCCCGACCATCCGATGAAGCTGTTCCGGCCGATGGCGGACATCGAACAGTTGTTCAAATAAAAAGAGGGGAAGGGGATGGCCATTCTGGAAAGGGCGTGGGGCGGCGGGATATTTTCTCCTGCATATTGCCAAAGTGTTTTTCGCTGTGGTAACGTTCCCACAGGGTTCAGGTGATGGCTTGAAAAACATTGCCTGAGCTTTGGGAGGAAGCTTATGAACAACACGACTGGTCGAAGGGCGACCATTATCGACGTTGCCAAACGCGCAGGCGTTTCGAAGAGCACCGTCGCGCGTGTTCTCGGCGGCTCTGCCAATATTTCCGAGGAAGCACGCGATCGCGTCTTAAAGGCGGTCGCCGTCACCGGCTACGAACCCAATCAGCTTGCCGTCGGCATGCGCTCCGGCCGGAGCGGCCTGCTCGGCATCGTTATTCCTGATATCACCAACCCGTTCTGGGCCGAAGTTGCGCGCGGGGCGCAGGATCGGGCGGCGAAGGACGACATTTCACTTCTCATCTTCTCGTCCGATTGGGATGCGCACAAGGAGGCAACCCACCTGCGCGCCCTGCGCCGGGCGCGCGTCGATGGCGCGATCATCAATCCCGTTGCGGATAATTTCGACGACCTCGACCGTTTTGGCATGCCCTTCGTATTCATCGGCTCCAGCGCCGAGCGCTTCCCCGATACGTTGAGCGTCGGCTCCGACATCGCTCAGGCGGTGCGACTCGGCATGGATATTCTTGTCGAGCGCGGACACCCGGCGCCGGCATTGATGCTCGGCCCGAGGTCTCGTCTCGCGCGCGCCCGCTTCCTGCGCTCGGTCCACGAGCACTGCATCGCCCGCGATGTCGATCCCGAAGTCCTGATGGTCGAAGAGTCCGACTATACGGTCGAGGGCGGTCGCAGCGCGATGGCCCGCCTTCTTACGAAGCAGTGGAGAGGAAACCGCGCCGTGTTCGTCGCCAACGACCTGATGGCGCTCGGGGCCATGATAGCCGTTCGCGAGGCGGGGCTGAGATGCCCGGAGGACATCTCGATCCTGGGTTTCGACGGCATCCCGGCAGGGGCCTTTTCCTGGCCGGGCCTGACGACCATCGAAAAGCCCGGCCGGCAGATCGGCATTCGCGCGGTCGAATGCCTGATCGATCAGATCGCCGGTGGGCGCCAGCGTGAACGGATTTATCTGCCGTGCCGATTGGTGGAGCGCGGCTCGCTTGCCGACGTTTCGGCCTCGACACCCGTGCGTGTGGCGGCAGGGAGGTAAGCAATGACGGTAAGCAACGAGCTTGTGGTGAACGCAACTATGTCACGAAATGGGAACGTTCCCAAAATTCGGCGCCAGGGCCTATCGAGGGGCATGCGGCAATGGTGGCCCTATTACCTGATGATGGCTCCTGGCCTGATCTTCTTCGTGATCTTTCACTACTTTCCGATCTGGGAAGCCAAGATCGCTTTCGAGCAGCTGCGCATCATCCCGCCGAACATATGGGTCGGTATCAAGCATTTCCAGACGCTCTTCTCGTCGCCAATCTTCTGGCAGGTGCTGGCGAACACGCTGATCCTGTCGACGATGAAGATCGTCTTCTTCTTCCCGGTCCCGATCATCACAGCGCTTTTGCTCAACGAGATCCGCGGTGGCGCTTTCCGTAAATTCATCCAGTCGGCAATCTACCTGCCGCACTTCCTCTCCTGGGTGGTCATCGCCGGCGTGTTCATCGCAGTGCTCTCGCCGAGCGACGGCGCGGTCAACGACATCATCGGCTTCTTCGGCATTCAGCCGGTGTCCTTCATGACCGACACCGGCTCAATCCGCTGGGTGCTGGTCTTCTCGGAGATCTGGCGATCGGCCGGCTGGGACAGTCTGCTTTATCTCGCCGCCATCATCGCCATCGATCAGGAGCTTTATGATGCGGCCGAGATCGATGGGGCGAACCGCTGGCAAAAGATCCGCTATGTCACCATTCCCGGGATCGTGCCGACGATTGCGACACTCTTCATCCTGAATGCCGGCATGTTCCTGAACGCCGATCTCAACCAGGTGATCAACTTCTCCAACGACGTCGTGCGCAGCAAGATCGATATCATCGACACCTATGTCTACCGCATCGGCCTGCAGACCGGCGAATACTCGCTGGCGACAGCGGCCGGCCTCTTCAAGGCCGTGCTCGGCATGCTGATGATCGTCGCAGCGCACCTTCTCTCCAAACGTCTTACCGGCAAGGGGGTATGGTGATGGCCGCCCACAACGTCCGCAGAACACCGCTTGAGCGGCTCGAATATGCGATCATCGTTTCGACGCTCTTGTTCCTCGTCGTCCTGACGGTCCAGCCGCTCCTCAACCTGCTCGCCATTTCGTTCTCCGACCCGGGCAAGGTCGCAGGGATGAGTGGCTTGACGGTCATCCCCAATGGGTTTTCGACCGAGGTCTGGGATCTGCTGATCAACAATTCCGCCGTTCAGCGGGGTCTCCTCAATTCGATCTTCATCACGCTCGTCAGCACCGCTCTTGGTGTCGTGCTGACGGCGCTGATGGCCTGGGCGCTTTCGCGTCCCGGTCTGCCCGGCCGGCGTATCATCTTCGTCTTCGTGCTGGTCACGATCGTCTTCGAGCCCGGCATCATCCCGGACTATTTCATCAACAAGCGCCTCGGCCTGCTCGATAGCTACTGGTCGCTGATCCTCTTCAAGGTGGTCAACGCCTGGTATCTGATCATCTTGGTGCGCTTCTTCGAGGAGGTGCCGAAGGAACTGATCGAGGCCTCCGAGCTCGACGGCGCCAATCCGTTCCAGATCTTCTGGTACGTGGCGCTGCCGCTCGCCAAATCAGCGCTCGCAACCATCGCGCTCTTCTATTTCGTCTTCCACTGGAACGAGTTTTTCCGGGCGATGATCTACCTCAACGACCAGTCGAAGTGGCCGCTGCAGGTCGTCCTGCGCCAGTTCGTGGTCGAGGGCGACAAGCTCGCCATGGTCGGGGTGGTCGAAAGCAACACTTACACGGGTGCGAGCCAAATCAACATTCGTGCGCTGAAGGCCGGCATGATCCTGCTCACCATCGCGCCGATCCTCGCGATCTACCCGCTCATCCTGAAGTTCTTCACCAAGGGCACCATGAGCGGTGCGCTGAAGGGCTGACGATGTCGAACCGAAACATAAATGGCCAAAGCATATTGGGAGGAACAAACATGCTTGGAAGACTTATCCTTGGCGCAACGACCGCCGTTGCACTGATGGCGAGCGTCGCGATGCCCGCCTTCGCCGATCCAGTAACGATCCGCGTCGTCTCGAAGGACCTCACGACGAGCAATCCTGACGACGTCAAGCTCATGAAGGCCTATGAGGAGGCGCTGAAGGCCAAGGGCACCGACATCCACATTCAGGTCATCGACCTGCCGTCCTCGGGTTACGCCGACAAGCTCAGCGCCATGCTTCTGTCAGGCGATATCCCGGATCTCATCTATTTCCAGGGCGGCGACGCCAAGATGGCCGAACAGGGGGTGCTGGAGGATTGGAACAACTGGCTGCCGAAGACGACCCATCTCAAGGACGCGCTTTTTCCGCACAATGTCGAGCGGCTGAAGAACTATCCCTATCTGCTCTATGTCTATCCGCCGCGCATGCCGCAGCCGGTCATTCGCACGGATTGGCTCGAGAAGTCGGGCGTCGCGGCGCCGAAGACGACAGACGATTACGTCACCCTCTTCAAGGCGATCAAGGACGGCGATCTCGACGGCAACGGCAAGGCCGACAGCTATGGCGTCACCACTGCCGACAACACCCAGGAGCTCGATGCGATCTTCAACCAGGCCTTCGGCGTCACCGGCACTTGGCTGAAGAACGATGCCGGCGCATGGATCCATGCGCGCGTCTCGGCAGCGGAAAAGGCGAAGATCGCCTTCTATGCCTCGCTTCGCGAGCAGGGCCTCTATGACCCGGAGTTCATCACCACCAAGTGGGACGTGAAGGAAGACAAGTTCTATTCCGGTCGCGCCGGCGTGATCTTCGGCTCTTCCGCAGAAGTCATCGACATCTATGGCGGCAAGATGCGCCAAGCCCATCCTGACGTGACGCTAAGCCTGCTGTCTCCGCCGAAAGGGCCGGCCGGCCAGGGCCTGATGGCACTCGACGTTTCGAAGGAGTCCCGCGGTCTCGCCATTGCGACGACCTCTGAACACAAGGAAGAGGTCGTCAAGCTGCTCGATTTCATCGCCAGCCCCGAGGGCCAGGCAATCGAACGCCTCGGGTTTGCAGGCGAGCAGTACACCAAGGACGGCGAAACCATCAAGCCGACCGACAAGCTCGCCACCTGGTATGCCCGCTTCCTCGTTGCCGCCAACTGGCAACCGCCGGTGCAATGGCTGAGCGAGGCGGCGCAACAATCGCTGAAGACGATCTCAGCAGACTTCAAGCCGGACAACGCCTTCGTCTGGCCTGCCGAATATGCCACCGACATCGATGCCACCGAAAACGTCTACCGGGCCTGGGTGTACAAGTTCGTCTCCGGTGAAGCCAAGATGGACCAATGGGACCAGTTCGTTTCCGAATGGAACGGTGCCGGCGGCGAGAAAATGACCGAATATGCAAGGACGGTTCTCAATGACAAATGATGCTGCAGGGCTCTCCCTCAAGGGAAGGGTCCGGGCGCTTCTCTTTGGCGTCGCTTACGGCGACGCCATCGGGGCGCCGGTCGAAAAACTCTCCGCCGCAGAAATTCGCGAGCGCTATGGCCGGGTGACGTCGCTCGATACCGAGTGGCACCGGATGAAACAGAGCGAAGCGGCCCGCAACGGCCGTGTCCGCGGTGGCGGCATCGTCACCGACGACACGCTGATGACGCTCTGCGTCATGTCGATCTACGACGACGTCAAGCGTCACCTCGATGCCTGGGATATGGCTTCCGGCATGGTGCGCGAGATCGCCTGGACGCCGCGCTGGGTGCCGGAATTGCAGCGCGAGACGATGCTGATCGAGCGACTGTTCTATCCGGAAAAGTGGATCTTCCAGCGTCATCAGCTTTCCGGCTGCGACCCGCGACAGGGTGGCGTCGGCAACATGGTGAATTGCGGCGCGGCCATGTACATCGCGCCGATCGGCGTGGCGAACGCCTGCGATCCGAAGGCAGCCTATGACGAGGCGATCGCCTTTGCCTCCGGCCACCAGCAAAGCTTCGGTCTCGAGGCCGCCGGCGTGCTCGCGGCTGCAGTTGCTGCCGCGTTCGTGCCGCGCACCACGCTTGACGCTGTCGTCGAAGAAGCGCTTGCCGTTGCCAAAGACGGTACGCGCAATGCGATTGCCGATATCGTGGGCGCCGCGCGCGCACTGAGGGGCGCGGACCATCAGACGGTCGTCGCCGAGTTCCATCGGATCATCGCCCGCTATTCGCCGATGGGCGACAATGTGCAGCATACGCCGCAGAAGGCAGGCATTGCCACGGACGCCTACCAGCCGTCGCGCCTCCACGCGATCGAGGAATTGCCGCTGGCCCTCGGCTTTGCCGTCGTCAATGACGGGGATTTCTACAAGACGATCGTCGACGGCATCAATTCCGGCCGCGACACGGATTCGATCGGCGTCATGGCTGGCGCGATCCTCGGCGCCATGCATGGCGAAAGCATCATAGACCGGGCGATGGCCTCCCAGCTCGACCGCGTCAACAAGCTCGACCTCTTCGGCTCCGCCGATGCCTTCACCGAAACGGTGACTGCCATCCAGGCGGCAGACCGCAAACGCGAAACAGCGCGGGCGCAGGCACGCGCGGGCCTCGTTGCCGTCCCCGAACTCACCCAGGTTTCCAGTCTCTAGTCTTTGAAAGTATCCGATGCTCAGCACCACAGAAATCTTCGAGCGGATCTATTCCGGCTTCATCGGCAAGGCGATCGGCGTGCGCCTCGGCGCTCCTGTCGAACCGACCATCTGGAGCTATGAACGCATCCGGGACACCTATGGCGAGGTGACGGAATATCTGCGGGACTTCAAGAATTTCGCGGCGGACGATGACACCAACGGCCCGGTCTATTTCATCCGGGCGCTACGCGACTACGGCCTCGGCGCGACCGCGGAAGAGGTCGGCAAGACCTGGCTGAACTATGCGGCCGAGGAACACGGCATGTACTGGTGGGGCGGTTTCGGCAATTCGACCGAGCACACCGCCTACCAGAACCTTCGGGCCGGCATCCCGGCGCCGCAGTCCGGCTCGATCGCCCAGAACGGCACCACGGTTGCCGAGCAGATCGGCGGCCAGATCTTCATTGACAGCTGGGGCTGGGTGCACCCGGCCGACCCGAAGGCCGCGGCCGAAGCGTCCGCGCGTGCCGCAAGTGTCGCCCATGACGGCGAGGGATTGAACGGCGCGCGTTTCTGCGCCGCGGCGATCGCCCAGGCCTTCGTTGCAAAAAGCATCGAGGAAGTCATCGAGACCGGCCTCGCGACGATCCCGGCCGATTCCATCTACGCCAAGGTTTCTCGCGCCGTACTTCGTTTCCACGACAGCAACCCGAACGAGTGGCGCGCCTGCCGCGACATGCTGACTGCGGAATGGGGCTATGACCGCTATCCCGGCGTCTGCCACATCATTCCGAACGCCGGCGTTCTCGTCATGGCGCTGATCTATGGTCAGGGCGATCTTTCGCGCACGGTCGAAATCGCGACCATGGCCGGCTGGGACACGGACTGCAATGCCGGCAATGCCGGTGCGATCGTCGGCACCCTGCAACAGCTTCAGCCGAGCTGGGACAAATACCGCAAGCCGATCAACGATTTCGTCGTCGCCTCGGGCGTTACCGGCACGATCAACGTCGTCGATATACCCTCCTTTGCCCGTGAGCTGACCGTGCTGGCGCTCCGCCTGCAGGAGCGGGAGGCACCGGCGCTCTGGGTCGAGGATTTCGAGCGTCGCGGCGTGCGTTTCGACTTCGACGCTCCAGGCGCCACCCACGGCTTTCGCACCGAGCCGTTCAACCAGATCGCCGTCAAGGCATCGGCGGAGCGCCATACGCAGAATGCAAAGGGATCGTTGGAGATCCTGCTCGACCGGCTGGAACGCGGGCAGGGTGGGCGGATCTTCTGGAAGCCCTTCTACCGCCGCTCCGACTTCGACGACGAGCGCTACCGCCCGATGTTCACGCCGCTTGCCGATGACGGCCAGACGGTGAAGTTCAAGCTCTGGCTCGACCCGTGGAACGGCGACGGCAATCTGCGGGTGGCGTCCTACGTCCGTCGTGCCATGACCGGCACCATTCAGGAAACGAGCGCCTGGCACGTGCCCTCGGCGAGCGGCTGGCAGGACTATGCGTTCACCATCCCCGATGGCAATGGCGAGGCGGTCGACGAGATCGGTATCCTGGTCGAATACTTCGGCCGCCTGAAATTCCTCGGCCGGCTGTTCCTTGCCGACTTCTCCGTATCGGGCAAGGGACGTGCCGTGATCGACCCGGCCAGGGAAGCGCATGAATGGGGCGGCATCACCCGCTTTACCTGGAACCGCGGCCATTGGAGCCTGCAGCGGGGCCGAATCCACGCGCATACGGCCACCGATGCGGATGCCTGGACCGGCAACGCCTATCTGCGGGACGTCAGCGTCAAAGCCGAGCTGCAGCCGCTCTCCGGGAACTCGCATCTGGTGGTGGCGCGCGCTCAAGGGACCAGCCGTTTCTACGCCGCCGGATTTGAGAATGGCGAAGCGGTGATCCTGCTGGAAAACCACGGCACCACGATCCTCGCGCGCAGCTCATTCCGTATCGAATACGGCCGAAGCTACGCGGTCGATCTCACCGTCGAAGGCAGCAAGCTGACGCTTTCCGTTGATGGCGAGCGAGTGCTCCAAGTGGATGATGCGACGCTCAGCTATGGCATGGCAGGTCTGCGCATGGCGTCGGCTGGACGCATGTCGATCGGCCGGCTCGAGGTCGCCGAGCGCTAGTCGCGCGACGAGGAAAGGAAGGGAGGAAACATGTCCGAGATAGAGCTCAGAAGTGTCGGCAAGAGCTATGGCAGTGTCGCCGTGCTCAACGACATCTCGCTGGAAATGGGCGATGGCGAATTCGTCGTGCTCGTCGGCCCTTCGGGCTGCGGCAAGTCCACGCTGTTGCGTATGATCGCCGGATTGGAGGATATTTCAGCCGGCGAAATCACCATCGGCGGCAAGGTCGTCAACGACATGCCGGCGAAGGAGCGTGACATCGCCATGGTCTTCCAGTCCTACGCGCTCTATCCGCACATGAAGGTCGCGGAAAACATGAGCTTCGCGTTGAAGCTTGCCGGCGCACCGAAAGCGGAGATCAAGAAACGCGTGACGGAGGCCGCCGAAATCCTCGGTCTGGAAAAACTGCTCGACCGCCTGCCGCGGGAACTCTCCGGCGGCCAACGTCAGCGGGTGGCCATGGGCCGCGCCATCGTGCGCGACCCGCGCGCCTTCCTCTTCGACGAGCCGCTCTCGAACCTCGATGCCAAGCTGCGGGTAAAGATGCGGGGCGAGATCAAGAAACTGCATCAGCGGCTGCGCCGGACGATGGTCTACGTCACCCACGACCAGACCGAGGCCATGACCATGGCCGACAAGATCGTGGTGATGAACGGCGGCAAAATAGAGCAGGCGGGCGCGCCGCTCGAACTCTACAACGACCCCGCCAATCTCTTCGTTGCCGGCTTCATCGGCTCGCCGGAGATCAACCTCATCGAGGCGATCGCTGACGGCGAAACGGCATTGGCCCGTGGCGGCGTCTCGCTGCCGCTTGGACGACAGGTGCATCCGGGTACGCGGCTCGTCTGCGGCATCCGCCCGCAACATATCACGCTTGGAGCAACGGGTGTGCCGGGCCGCATCAGCCTGGTCGAACCGACCGGCGAAGATCAGGAAATCGTCGTCGATATGGGCGGCCAGGATATTTCCGTCGTCGTCCATGGCGGCAAGTTGCTTTCGGCCGGCCAGGATGTGACGCTTACGATCGATGACGACAAGGTTCTGCTCTTCGACAAGGAAACCGGGGAGCGCATTCGATGAGCGTGTTTGCCAAGCGACAATTCGATCCCGCTGCCAAGGGGCCGCTTGTCGGCACAAGGGTTCTGGACCTCTCGCGCCTCGTCGCCGGCAACATGCTGTCGCTGCAACTCGCCGATGCCGGCGCCGACGTCATCAAGATCGAGCCGCCGGCCGGCGATCCGCTGCGGGACTGGAAGGACGACGGTCATTCGCTCTATTGGAAGACCTATAGCCGTAACAAACGCTCCGTCGTGCTCAACCTTCGGCAGGAGGCGGCCATGGCGGCGCTCTGGGCGTTGATCGAAACGGCCGACGTCTTCATCGAGAATTTTCGGCCGGGGACGCTGGAGCGCATGGGCCTTTCGCCGGAAGCGCTGCATGCCCGCAACCCCAACCTGATCATCGTGCGGATCTCGGGCTTCGGACAGACCGGCCCCTATGCGCAATTCCCGGGCTTCGGCACGATCGTCGAAGGCATGAGCGGTTTTGCCTACCGAACCGGCTTTCCCGATCGCGAACCCGTGCTGCCGCCGTTGGCGCTGGCCGACATGATTGCCGGTGTCTACGGAAGTTCGGCCACCGTGACGGCGTTGCTCGCGCGCGATCGCGGCTACGCAAAGGGACAGGTGATCGACCTGTCGCTGCTCGAACCGATGTTTTCCGTGCTTGGGCCCGAGGCGGCGATCTACCAGACGACCGGAAAGATCAAGGAGCGCGTGGGCAGCGCCTCCAACACAGCCGCGCCGCGCAACGTCTACCGGTGCCGCGACGGCAAATACGTGGCGCTGTCCGGTTCCACGCCGCAGGTCGCAAGGCGGATCTTCGAGATCATCGGCCGCGCCGACATGAACCAGGATCCGCGCTTTGCAACCAATTCGGAGCGCGTCAAGAACCGGGACCTCGTCGATGAAGCCGTTGGCGGCTGGTTTGCGGGGCACGACCACGACGAAGCGCTGAAGATCATGCGCGACGCCGGCGCGACGGTTGGACCGATTTACAACATCGCAGATGCCGTTTCCGACCCGCATTTCGCCGAGCGCGAGATCATCGTCGACGTGGAGGACACGCAGTTCGGCAGCTTGCCGATGCACAACATCGTGCCACGGCTTTCGGAGACGCCGGGTGTCTGGCGGCGACCGGCACCAACGCTTGGGGAACACACGGCTGAAGTCCTCACCGAAGCCGGGCTAAGTGCAAGCGCAATCGACCTCATTCTGAAGGGAGAGGCAGCATGAGACTGCGGTCTCTTCTCTATGTGCCTGCATCGTCCGAACGCTTCATCGCCAAGGCGCATGAACGTGGCGCTGATGCCATCGTCCTCGATCTCGAAGATTCTGTCGCCGACGACGAAAAGCAGGCGGCACGCGCTGGACTTGCGCAGTCAGTCCCCATGGCCGGGCGAAGCGGCGCCAAGACCTTCGTGCGGATGAATGCCGAACCGGAATTGCAGAAGGCGGATGCCGAGGCCGCTTGCCGCGCAGGCGCCTTCGGCCTTTTCATCGCCAAGGCCCGTTCGCCCGAGCAGGTGGGCGCTCTTGCCGAACATCTGGCACCGATCGAACGTGAGCTCCAGTGCGAGCCGCTCGTTTTCGTCGCGCTGTTGGAGGATGCCGGCGCGGTGCTGGACGCAAGACCAATTGCCGCTTGCCAGCGCGTATTGGGCCTCGTGGCCGGTGGAGAGGATATTGCCACGAGTATGGGGGCCGAACCGCTCCCCGAGGTGTTGCGCCTGCCGAAGTTGCTCGTGCATCTCGCCGCCAAGGCGGAAGGCAAATTGTCCTTCGGCACTCTCACGACCGTTGCCGACTATCAGCAGCGCGATGCCCTTGAGGCGGCTGCCCGCGAAGCGAGCCGCCATGGCTTCGACGGTGCAACCTGTATTCATCCCTCCGCCGTGCCGATCATGAATGCCGCGTTTTCACCAAGCGAAGAAAAGATTGCCTGGGCGCGCGCCGTGCTCGATGCCGCGGCAGGTGCGGCGGCCGAGGGCAGGGGTGCCTTCCTTGTCGGCGACCGGATGGTCGATGCACCGGTCATCGAACGTGCCCGCCGCATTCTGCAGAAGATCGATTAGTCAAAGCCCGCGAAGGCCCAGCTTTTTATTTTACAAGGAGCCGCCGGCCGGGTGTCACGCCACGCGGAAAGTGGCGAAACCCCCTAGCCGCCGCAACCTGAAATCACATGGCGTCCTTGCCCTTCATGGCATTCTCCATGTGGGTCTTGCATTTTGCCGTATCTTTCGCCGCCATTGCTTCCTTGGCCATGGCCAGTTCCTTCGTTGCCATGTCCTTCTTGGTGGCGTCGGTGATGGAACCCACGTCCGTTTCCAGCTTTGTCATGCCGGCCTCATCGCAGGTCATATCGGCCTGGGCCATGGCGACGCCGGTGAAAGAAGCGGCCATGACGGCTGCAATTAGAAGTTTGTTGAACATCGCATCTGCCTCCTGTTTTGGGTGGTATTTCGCGCCCCAAACCAGCGGGCGGAAACTACGTTCCCTTGAAGGCGACAATTGCCGTCCGCGCGTTGGCTTTCAGCGGCTCGCGCGGAACCAAAGCGGCCTCCCAACGTTATGCACTCGCAAGGGGAGGTGCAGGATGAAACACGCGGATATCCGAACAGTCGACAACCCCCAGGCCAAACATATCTGGGATGTCGCCGATTATTGCCGGCGCACCGGCATTCACAAGACCGAAGAGCAGCGCCTGATCAAGGTGCTGGGCAGATACGCGACGAGTCATGAGCTTCAGATGAACATCGTGCGCGTTCATACCCGCATACGCTGATTGCTCGATACAGGCTTTTCACGGAGTACCACGGCCGGACCGCTCGTTTGCGCGGCTGCACTCTCTCATTCGCGACGTCGCCTTCGCAGCGTTGACGAGGCTCAGTCTACGAACTCAACGATGACGCCAGGTTTGACCATCCCTGCCAATTCTTCCGCATCCCAGTTCGTCAAGCGAACGCATCCGTGCGATCCGGACTTGTCGATCATCGATGGTTCCGGCGTGCCGTGGATTCCGTAGGTTGGCTTCGACAGGTCGATCCAGACGCTGCCAACAGGGCCGTTCGGACCGCCGGGCAGGGTCAGTTTCTTCCGGTTGTCGCCCTGCTGGAAATTGATCTTCGGATTGTAAACATAGGGAGGCGTGCGAGCGACCCCCTTGACCTTATGCGTGCCGGAGGGCGACGGGGCCTCGCGGCTGCCGATCGTGGCTGGGTAGGCGGTAATGAGGGTTCCGTCGCCTGCGAAGGCCAGGACTTGGCCGGAGCGTCGGTGCACTTCGATGCGTTTGACTGTCCCCTGCCTTGGGGCTCCAGGGACCATGACGGACACGCTACTGCCGACCGAAAACATCGAGGCCGCATTGAGCGCCTTGAAGAGATCAATGTCCATGTGAAAGCGCTCGGCCAGCTTCTCGGCGACGCTCGTATATCCGAGCTGATCCATTTTCGCCTGTTCGGAGTAGTCTTTGGGTATAGTGGCGACGAGACCTTTGGTGTCCTCTTCGGAGATGACATAGGGCTGTACCGCCGGCGTCCGGTCCGAAAGTCGTTCAATGACATCCGGGTCAAGTTTGCCGTCTGCCGGCAGACCCTGCATGGTCTCGAAGGCAGCAATCGCCTTGCGCACGTTCTCGCCGTCGTAGCCGTCGATGACGCCAGGCGACACACCAGCGCGATCCAGAAGAACTTGAAGCCGAACGATGGCGGGGACGGGATCGTCAGAGGCTCCCGTCTTCGGCTCCAACGAAGTGGGCGCGATCGGAGCGTTGTTGATCGCATCTGGCTGAAGCGGTTGGGCCAGAGCCACAGCGGCGGGAAACAGCATCAACAGTACAGTCGACAGGGTCATGTTCTTCATGACCATTCAATCAACTGGGCGCCGGATTTGTTCCCGCCCATCGAGATACCGCCGCCGGCCGGGATCATAGCTCGGAAAGCCGACACGCGTTGATCATCAGCCACTTTCCGCACCGTCCCGATGGCCGGCGCGGAAGCGCTCTGCCCTCAAAAGGGATTCGACCTTGCAGGTCTCGCGGACCTATCTATCGGCGGACCTAGTTGAGCACACGCATCGGCGCGCCGCGTCGGGGAAAAGACGTCGCTTCCGAACGCGATCGCTCAAGCAACATGGCGTTTTCAAACAGGGTACCCTCGTCGCAGATGCCGCCGCGAAGCTGATCTGTCAGATACCGAACCAGGCGCCCTGCACGCAGACTGTTCGCAGGGATGTTCTGCCACAGGCAGACCCGGTCGAATGTGCGCTGGAGCATTTCAAGCTCGGTTGCATTCCATTGGCCATTAAGATCATTGACTGCCCACTGCATTGAAACCTCCCTGGCGGCCGTGGTTCCCGGCCCATCCTCCAGTTGACGCTCTCAGTTTCACGCGGGGTATCGCTGATAGCCTTCGACCCGCGGACCTTCTTGGGAGAGATAGGCTTCATTCGCCCAATCTCCCATGCAGTCATTCCCGGTCGTCGGCTCGGGGGCGACGACCGGCCGGTCAATCTATACCTCTTCATTGAATTAAGCCAGTGACGTTGGGTTTCCGTGGACTCGGCACCCGCAGCACGTGTCTTTTGTGGTGATCATCGCTATCTGCAAAAGGGAGCGTATGAATCGATACAAGAGTTCAAAGTTGATCGCTTACAGATTTCCACTGGCGCGTCGTTCGATGCGGCGGACTCCAAGCCGCGGGGCCGAGGTGCTTCATTAGTTCGGCGCGGCTGATCGAACAGCGTAGCAACAGATGCGGATCACTGAGCAAGATCAACCGAAGGTCCCGGCGATCAGCCTACACCAGTGTTCTCCGGCAATGCCGTTGAAAAAGCCTTGTCCGTCCCGGCAGGCCTGGACGATTGCGGCGTCACGGGAGTGGAGCACGGCTGAGTAAACATGAACGAAGGCAATCCGACGTCCGAGCATGGCTTCCATAAGCACCGGTTGTGTCCGTCCCCTTAGGCCCGGAAGTCCACGCTTGGCGGCATGATTGACAAGACAGTCGATGACCGGGCCGGCCTGGCCCGGCAGCGCCAATACCTGCAGTACCCGCCCGATCTCGCCCGCCTTGGCGTAATAGGCGAAAGCGCCAACGAGCGTGCCGGTGCGCGCCGCGACCAGAGCGTAGACGAGCTCGCCCTGTTCGGGCTTTTGCTCCGCATCACTGAGGATGTAGTCGAGCTGCCCTTCGGCCCATTCGGGGCGCAGCGGAAACTGCGCGAGGAAGCGATCGACCGCGGCGGCAAAGCCGTTGCGATCGGTTTCCTGTGTCGTGAAACCGGCCTGGCCGATGCCGGCAGCAGACACGGCGGACCAGCGTTGTTCGCCCGGCGCCATCCGCTTGCGGTAGGCGCTGTCAATGGCCCGCGCGAAAGGTGCGGCAAGCCGCGCCGGCTTGATGCGGTTGGACGCAACACTCAGGCTGAAGGAAGCGGGCTGGATGACGCGCACCCAGTCGAGGCTGTATTGCGGCAGGACGACGCCCCGCAGCCGTGTCCACATCTGCATCGAGACGTCGCTTGCGGTTTCGCTGAAGGAAAGATCCTGTGGTCCGGCCAGAAAGGCCTTGAGGATGCGCGCTCCGGCCAGGGGGTCGCTCTCGCGATCCTCGACCATCAGCGAGCCGCAGATGGCCGCACGCAGCCGGCGGCCATTCAGCACCATGGGCAGGACGTTGACGCCGACAAATCCGGAAATGACGCCCTTGTCGTTCACGTGCACGAGGGGGCGTATCTGCGGATCGCAGCCGGGCGCATCGAGGTAAAGCTGCTGCATGTAATCGGCAAGTGCCGGCGGCGGAGTGCCCTGGTCGTTGCGGAACACCCGCTGGAACATGCCTGCGATTGCCGGGATGTCCGTGCGTTCAAGCGAACGGATTTCGCTCATTTTTACTCGTTTCCGGCCGCGAAAAGATAATCATACCAAACATAAGTCGACTTTCTATCGGTCTCACCACATTGAGATATGAATTTAGTGCTGTTAGTCGGGACAAACATTCGGGTTATGGGAAATGAGACCCAACTCCCTAGAAGAATAAAAAGAAGAAACGGAGGTGATCCTCGAAGTCGAGCGGTCAGTAGTGTGCTCCATGGCAGTTAGTGGGTTTGTAAATCCGCTTCCGCGAAGATAAGAGAGGCTCTTCATCAACCCATAAGCTACGCAGATTGGTGCAATGCCCCCAGGATGGCAACATCATGTCACCTCCCACTTTGGAGCCACGTCTGCGGCCGGTGTAGGTGTGACGCGATAGTTGCATTAGCATAACCTCACGCTGAACCTTCTGCCAAGTAGAATTCGACCTAAACGAGCCCAACCCGGGATGGCATTGAACGGACTGCCGACAGACTATATTGGCGCTTGCAACGCCAAGACCCCTACGAAAGATATCAGGACTGACAACGCGCGAAGCGCATCAGAGCCCATGGCAGAATTAGTCAACTGGAAAAGACCCCGGGGTAGCGAAGAAGAGGGCCGCGCCCGGCTATGCTTTTGGCCGGGGCGGCTCAATCGCCTCCACCTCGAATTACCAGGTTTGGCGACCGTACCAGTCATCAATTTCGCGACGCACCCGGTCTCGTTCGATCCCGTAAAGCTCCTGAATTCGGCCTTCGAGTTGTTCGCGGTTACCGGCGATCTGATCCAGATCGTCGTCGGTGAGCTTGCCCCACTGCTCCTTGATCTTGCCTTTGACCTGCTTCCAATTTCCTTCGATACGATTCCAGTCCATCCAAGGATCCTCCTCAATTTAGAGACGTCACTCCAACTCGCGGAGACCGAATTGGTTCTCGCCAGGCCCACAAAAGACTGACAGAAGGAAAAGCCGGAACCGCCGAGAGCCAAATCCAGGAACAAGGTGGTGCGGCAGAGCAGAACGATGCAACCCAAAGTCAGAATAGGGAGCAGCACGGCTGGCAGCGAGCAGCCTTCCCAACAGGGTGAAGCCACTCAATCTGGCCAAAGCAAGTCCAAGGCGTCTGATCAAGGGCGGAGCGCCAAGTCTGCGACCAACGTGGCAGTCGAACTAGCCAACGCGAGACCGCGCATGGTCGACCAGGACACGATGCGCCGGCGCAGAAGGACGGACAGATCGGTCTAGATGGCTCGTCCGGCGATCCAGGGCGAATTGTGCTACTTCTTCGAAGAAGGCACTGAAACGCGCAAGCCGATAGACGACCGCGCTTCGCACTGATGCGACCCAAGTCCTCCATAAAAGCAGTTCGAATTTCCGCGAAGCGGAACATTTTCGAAAGTGGGACGTACTAGTTGGGTCAGGTAGCACGAATCCGCAAATGAATGCCTGGTCGGAAGCGAGCAGAACCGATGCCGTCACGCCTATTTGATGAGGGCGCAGTCGCCGACGATGTCCTTCGGGCGCGTTTCGCTGCGATCGTGGAATCGTCTTTCGATGCCATCGTCAGCAACGATCTGGACGGCACTGTCCGTACTTGGAACAGGGCCGCGGAGCGGCTCTTCGGCTACATGGCAGACGAAATGATGGGGCAGTCCATTCTCGCCATTATCCCGCCGCATCTTCACGAAGAAGAGATGAGACTGCACGACCGCCTGGGGCGAGGGGAGCCGATCGAGCCGTTCGAGACGGTACGCCAACGCAAAGCTGGAAGCTACGTTACCGTTTCGCTGACGGTCTCGCCTATTCGAAACGGCGTGGGCAAGATCGTGGGTGTGTCGGTGGTTGCCCGTGACATTACGTCGACCAAAGAGAAGGAACGGCGCATTCGCCTTCTCCTGCGTGAGGTCAACCACCGGGTTCGGAATCAGTACGCAATCATCCTTGCAATGATCAGGCAGAGCCGCAGCGAGGCATCCAATGCCGCCACTTTCCAAAAACGTCTCGAAGAGCGCATCTGGGCATTGGCGGCCTCTCACGATTTGATTGCGTCGGCCGACTGGAAGGGGGCCGATCTCGGCGATCTCGTCGAGACACAGATGGCGCCCTTCTATGCGGGTGACACCTATGAGATTGCAGGACCGTCCCTTGCGTTGGTACCAGTCGCGATCGAAAATCTCGGCATGGCGATCCACGAGCTGGCGCTGAATTCGCTGCGCAACGGTGTCCTGAAAAATCGAACCGGCGCGATCTCCGTGCAATGGGCGCTTGCCCAACGGGGGCCGATCCGAGGCTTCTCGATTACATGGGAAGAGCGGGTCGCAGCGGGCAGCAAAGGTCCGAGTTTTCCGCAGTCCGGGTTCGGAGCCGTTGTGCTCAGGCGCATCGTGGCGCAAGCACTCTGCGCGACGGTGGATGTCGTGTGCGGCGACGGGGTGCTCCGGTGGCGACTGGCGGGACAGGCGGAGCGTTTCCTGGAGCCATATCAGACCGCCGGGGAGCCGCGCGCGACCGATGGGTTATAGCGGCTCTGCGGCTCGCGCAGTCACCTTGCCAGGTGCTGGCGAGGTTCATTCATGTATTTGTCGAGATCACTGCGCGCTGGCCCGACACGACCGAAAATCTCGCGCGCGACCAAGGGCGTCAAACCGTATTTGGCAATGAATTCCGCGAGGTCGTAGTGCCCGTAATAGACGGCTTCCAACGGATTGATGATCTTCGCGCGCCCTCGTTTTGCAGGTGCAGACGGTGTGCTCCCATCGGAAGCGGGCTGGTGCTGTGCCATCTCAGATCTCCTGATGCCCTATGACGTCGGTGTTCGCTTCGCAGCGCCGACCTGTGGGACACCCAAAGTGCTCCAAACGGCTTTTTGTTCCCTGTAGAAACCTTCGAGCGCTACGGAAGAAATGGTTCGCCGCTGTCGCATCGTCAGGGTGGGCAGGGGCGGTCGGTCGATTTGGTCAGTCGATCTTTCCCATCAGCGCCGTGCCGAGACTGCCCATCGCGAACGAAGCGCCGAAGGCGAAGATTTGCATGAGTAGGGCGACGGGTTCGATTGAGCCATTGTGTCCAAGCGCCTGGGGGTTCTGGGCAACGATCACCAGAGCGGTCATTGTTCCCAACAGGAAGCCGGACAACAGGTGCCAAAAGAGAAAACGCAACAAGCTAGGCATTTTCCACCTCCGTGGATGACAGGCGAGTGCCTTTGGCAACAGGGGCTGTCGCAAGCTGCGCTCAATCGGAATTGATCGCCTCGCGGCCCACACGTTCCTCCAGCATCACCAGGTAGGATTGCAGGCGGAGAAGCTTCTTCCGATTGTCGGCAACGAGCGCTTTGATCACCTTGGCGCGGTTGATGCCTGGCGCCGCGCGAACGACCGCACTCGCATCCGCAAGGATTGCGTCGATCTCGTGTTCGAGCCCTTTCGTCATTTGCCGCAGCATTGCCAATTGGTCTTCGAGCCGATGTGCATCCGCATCCGCATCGAGATAAAGCTGGTTGTGTGGTCCAGCATCGAGCGTCGGCGCTTCCTTGCTCATTACCGTGCACTCCTCCGGCAGCCGAACCGGCTAGACCGCAATTGGTTCCCGGTATTTGATTTCGCTGGGTTAACGTGCGGCCCGGAAGGCCGCAATTGATCTTCGTTGTTATCCGGCCGTGAGCTTCAGAGCCTCCGGATCACGGACGCCCGATCGAACCAGTTTTTGAGCGGGAGCGCCAACAAGGCGGTACTCATGCGCGGCATCGTTGGCTCTATTGCGACTTTTTCAGTCCGCGCCGTCTCAGAAATCGAGCAAACTGGGCTTCATCAGTTCGAAGGCCGTTGGCCGACTTCCCCTTGCTGCTTCCACGCGGGATTGTTTCCCCCGGATTTGAAAGAGCGAGAACGGCCGGATGGACATAGCTCTTGCGGCAAACAGCAGGCGTGTTGTGGAGAACTTCCGCCGCCGCCTCGCACATTTGCTTGACTGTCGGGTGCCGGCCCTCCTGCAGGGCTTGTCGCGCGACAGCAAAGGCAGCAACGCTTCCCGCCCAGGTTCGGAACGTCTTGGCGGAGATCGGGGTGCCGGAAATATCGGCAAGGTAACGATTGAAACGGCCGGACTCGATCGGTTTAGCCTTGCCGTCGGGCCCCACTGACACGAAGAGCTGCCGCCCGGGAAGTTCGGCAATCTCCTCCAGAATCCGCTGTAGCCGGGGATTGCGCAGGCGCCTTCGGATCCGCTGCCCGCCCTTGCCCTTGAAGTTCAGCTCGATGCGGCCGTCGCGGATCCTGAGATGTCGCTTGAGAAGCGTAACGGCGCCGTAGCTCCCGTTCTGTTCCACGTAGCTCGAATTCCCGATGCGAAGAGGTGCTTGATCGAGCAAGGCTGTCAGTACAGCAAGAATTGTGGTCGGGTTGTCAATCGGCCCATTCATCTGTTTGCGGACGGTTCGCCGCATCCGCGGAAGCGCTTTGGCAAAGGTCGGAAGCTGGTCGTACTTGGCGCGGCTACGCAATTTCTGCCAGGCATCGTGATAGCGATATTGTTTCCGGCCGCGCGCATCATAACCGGTTGCCTGAAGGTGACCGTTCTTGTTCATGCAGATCCAGACACGCTCGTAGGCTGGCGGCAGTCCAAGCGCCTCGATGCGCGCAATGATGCCGGGGTTCTTCAGGGGCGCGCCGTTCGGGCGTCGATAACAAAAGCCGTTGGCCGTGCGCGACCGGCTGTAGCCCGGTTCCCTGTCTGAAACGTAGACGAGGTCGGGTTCAGCCGGTGATGCACTCTGGCCTATCTTCAATTAGATCCGCCCCATCAACAAGAGGACCAACAGGACGACGACCAGAACGCCCAGGAGACCGGATGGCCCGTAGCCCCAACTCGAAGAATGGGGCCATGCGGGAAATGCGCCAACCAGCAGCAGGATCAGGATGATCAGCAGTACGGTTCCAAGCATCTTACGGTCCTTCCGCTATTTGTGCCGTTGGTTGATAATCATTGCAGGACCTCGATGACCTCGCGGGTCTGCGGATTGATGAGCACTCTCCGGTCGTTAAGGACCACGTAGCCATAGGTAGGCTGATCCGGGATCGTATGGATCTCGACGGTGTCGGGAAGGCGCGTTCCGACCACCAAGTCGCCCTGATAGACTACGGAAGGGCTGCTCTGCTCAAGGACGTATGTCTTAACTTCACCGGGCACGACAACGGTCGTCTGCGCCACGGCGATACCGCCGAAGGTCAGACCCGCAAATACACCTGCTAGGATGATTTTCTTCATGATCAAGCCTCCTAACTTGCGGGGGACTAACCGACGAGCAGCGGAATGGTTCCGAATGCCGCAAACAGCACCGGGCGGGGCAGGTGGGCGAGCGTCTTCGTTCGGCCGCAAGGGTGCCGTGACGATGTCTATTAGCGGCTCAGCATTCGTCGCCTATCCAACGGAAATATTGCGCTTTTTCGCACTTTGGTTCCGGGTCCGGTTCGATGGACTGCGGCCGGTCGATCAACTTGGCCGGAACCCGCGGTCGTCCTCCGAGTTTATTTGTCGAACAGGAGGAACGATGGTGAAAACGATCGAAACGAATGTCGATGCCGGTGCCGAACGTGGCTTCGAGTGTCAGTTGGCGATGAGCGATCAATTTCGGCTCCTGACGGAATGTGCCGAACGCGCCGGTTGGTCCTGGGACGAAATCGCGATCGCTTTGCTGGACTTGACCGATGATTATGTTGCCGCCGTGCGCAGGCCGCTGGAAGCAGCCGTGGAAGCAGCGGTGGAAGGCGCCAACTTTGTCCCGAAGAGCAACACGCGGCACTGAGGTGGCTGGCATGCGCTCCGCACCAGGGCATCCTGCAGTTATGCTCGCAGCCGGGAAGCTTGGCTTCCACTTCCGGAGGGCGTATCCTTCGCACGGTTTCGCCACGATTGGCGACGAGCATGCCCGAAAGAGCACTGTAGGAACGACCAAGGTAGAAGCGATGGCTTCGAGCAAGAAGACAGATGATGAAAACGATCGCTTGCTGATGGGCGATCCGGCTCTTCGTGCGGTCGAGCCGGAGTTGGGACGAGTCGATGATGTCCCGGACCGGCTGTTGATACTCGCCAACAGGCTGCAGAGGGCTCTCGATTCCCGGCGAGCCGCAATTGAGGTGGACAGAAATACCGAGGACGAACAATGATGCCGGGCCTGCAGCATTTACGGGTGCTGGTGGCGGAGGATGAGTTCTATGTCGCAAATGACATCGCCCTATGGCTCGAGCGGGCCGGGGCGACCATCGTTGGCCCCACACCAACAGTGCAAGAAACCTTGAAGAGCCTGTCGAAGGCGGACGATATTCAGGTTGCCATCCTCGACATCAACCTGAATGGAGAGTTGGTCTTTCCCGTAGCGGACGAACTCGCGCGCCGTTCGGTGCCCTTGATCTTCTTCAGCGGCCACGATGATGTGAGCGTTCCGGAGCGGTTCAGGTCGGCAGCGCGTCTGAGCAAGTGCGCTGGCTCCTCAGACTTGGTGAGCGCCGTTTTTGAGCAATACCTCCTGAATGTGTCGACCCTTGCCCCGATCTACGGCGGCCTGTCCGATCAACTCGTCACAGATCTGGTTCCTGGTCTGCGTCTCCGGGCCAGGGTGCTGATGTCGAGCGTCAAGGCGGCGGATTTTCTCGTCGAGCGCACACTCGAACGCGCGATTGCCTTGGCTGCCACGAGAGACAGGGCACAGCCGCTCGATACGTGGCTTCATGAGTTGATGACGATCATTTATAGCGAGGGCCCATACGGGCCGAACTGAGAGCGTCCATACCCGGTTACCCAAATGATGGGGTGGTGTGAATGGGTGGTTCACGGACTTCGTCCGGGTTGGGCGTTCGCTTTTCATCCGGCAGATCTTCGGGTTCTGGTTCCTCGATCGGGCGCGGTGTCCGGTTCGGCTCTGGTACTGGGGGCGGCTGCTCGCCGGGTCTATATGGGCTCGGGCTCATTTCGCTCTCCTCGTTTCCATGAAGAACCGGCGTTTTCCCGCATGGTTCCGAGAAGTTTTCGAGGATCGTTGCGGGCGGCGCTTTCGAGGGTATCGGACAGATCCGCCTGGCGCGAGATGGACGGATTCCGGCATTGTCACAGAACCCTTGTCGGCGCGGAAATCCGCCAAGGCGGAAACGGAACAAATCCATGTTCTCAGAGTTTGCAGAGCAACACTTAAGGAGGTCAGTGTCATGGACGACAAGGATGAACTCATTCGCCGGCGTGCCTATGCGATATGGGAAAGCGAGGGACGGCCCGAGGGTCAGGACGAGCGACATTGGGAACAGGCAAGCCGCGAACTGGCTGAACGTGAGCGACCCCATCCCACGCAAGAAGCCGACGACGATACAGGAACCCTTGTTGCGCCGTCGACGGCTCCGCACGGAAAGGCCGGTCGCCCCGCCGATGAATCCTGAACGTGGAAGGAGAACTCTCATGCGAATTGCCGAAATCATGACAAGGGACGTTCACATTGCCAGGCCGGACGACACGATCTCGACGGTTGCGCGGGAGATGGCCGATAACGACATCGGTTTCCTGCCGGTCAGCGATAACGATCGCCTGGTCGGCATGATCACCGACCGCGATATCGTCGTACGCTGTGTCGCGGATGGTCGCGACGACAAGACTCGCGTCGGCGATATCATGACTGCCGACGTCAAATACTGCTTTGACGACGAAGACGTGTCCGAGGTTGCCCGCAACATGGGCGACGAGCAGGTGCGCCGCCTGCCGGTCGTCGATCGCAACAAGCGCCTCGTCGGCATCGTTTCGCTGGCTGATGCGGCGCGTCGCGATCCTGCTCTCGCGGGCATCGGCCTCAAAGGCGTGACCGCTCCGGGGGGCGCTCACAACCAAAGGCCATAGTGATGGCAGACACCCGCGATCGACGCTCACTATGGCGCTCCCCAGTCCTGCTGTCCGCGCCCGAGGAGCATGCTTGGGCGCGAGAAGTCGCAGTTCACGCCCACGCCGGCCAGCGCGACAAGGCGGGTGAACCGTATATACGGCATTGTCAACGTGTTGCCGATGCCGTTCAGGGTGACAAGGCCAAGACCGTTGCCTTCCTGCACGATGTCCTGGAAAAGTCGCCAGGATGGACAGCTGAAAGGCTGCTGGATTCCGGCTTTTCGCCAGAGGTCGTTGCCGCCGTCGAATGTCTGACGCGGCGGGCTGGTGAAACGAAGGATGCGTTGACCATCCGTGCCGCCGCCAACCTGCTTACGCATGAGGTGAAGCGGGCGGATCTCGGCGACAATCTTGCCCAGCTTGAACGCCAAGGCAAAAGCGGCGCCGAATACAGGCGCAGGCTGCACCTGCTTGAAGAAGTGGTCAGCGATAAGGAAGGCGCGGCGGCGGGCCTCGAGCCCGGCTATGCAGACCTGACGAGCGAAGCGCGGCTTGCCCGCATTGATGCCGCTCGCCGCGCACTTCGTAGCCAGTATACCGCTCGTGTCGCGAAACGATCTCTCGTCGTTCTTTTCGGCCTGGCGATCGTCGGTGCGTTCTATTTGATTTTCATGCAGTGATCCGAACGTACCGGTTCATTCAACCGGCACGCCGTGCATGCGATAGGCGAGCTCGTCACGAGCTCGGCTGAGCCTGCTCTTGATGGTTCCAACGGCGCAGTCGCAGATATCGGCGGCTTCCTTGTAGCTCAGGCCGTAGCCGGCGACGAGGACCAGGACCTCCCGATGGACGGGGGCCAGCGTTTCGAGCGCAGTGCGCAATTCGCAGTTCAGCACACACCACTCTTGCGGCGGCGCCATGGGTATCGGCAATTCTGCGCAATCGATGACGCCAGGCGCTTCGCGCCGGCGCAACTTGTACTGGGTGCGGAACGCATTGTGCATGATGGTGAAGAGCCACGACTTCAAATTTGTGCCGGGCTCGAAACCATCGATACCGCGCAGCGCGCGAAAAAGCGTTTCCTGCAGGAGATCGTCCGCCTCGAAGCTGGAGGTGACAAATGTGCGTGCAAACGCTCGCAACGCCGGAATGAGATCAACGACCTGGGTTTCCAGCGGCTGCGTATGCTCTTCCTTCTTGAGGGTGGAAGGCATGGGGAAACTGCCTTTCGGGATAGTTTGTTGCTGTTTTAACAATGCGTGGTTGGCGTTTATGTTCCGCCTCCGCGCTACGAGCGCCGGGGATGAAACCGAAGGGAAGTAGCGGAACCGTCATCGCTTCGCCAAGCACTCGGCGACCCTCCTAGAGCAAGAACATTCCGGCCGTTGCAGCCAGCATCACCAAGGCAGTCGCGCCGCCGAGCGTCAACATCCACCAGGGCGCCTTGAGCTGGCCCATGATGTGACGATTGGCGGCCATCATCGTCATGATGACGATGAGGGGGCCTGCGAGCATGCCGTTTGTGATCGCGCTCCAATAGAGCAGCAGGAACGGGTCTACCCCGACGAGAAAGACTACGGCACTTCCAAGCGTCGCCACGGCGATTGTGCCATAGAAGGCCTTTGCCCTGCGCGGTGCGCGATCCAACCCTTCGGGCCACTGAAACAGTTCGGCAACGGCGTAGGCCGCCGAACCCGCAAGCACCGGAACCGCCAACATGCCCGTTCCAATAATGCCAGCGGCAAAGAGCGCAAAGGCGACATTGCCGGCGATCGGTTGCAGAGCTTCTGCCGCTTGTGCGGATGTCTCGATGTGGGTGGTCCCGATGGTGTGCAGTGTCGCGGCGGTCGCAATCATGATCGACAGGGCGACGACGCCGGACAACGCCATGCCGACAATCGTGTCTACCTCAATGCGCACGAGCTCCGGTTTGGCGGTCTGCGGGTTGGCGCCCAATCTCTGGTGATGCCGTCGTCCGAGTTCTTCCACTTCCTGGCCCGCCTGCCAGAAGAGCAGATAGGGGCTGATCGTCGTTCCCAACACAGCGACGAACGCCGTGGCTTGCTCGCCGCCGAATGTAAACGAAGGAATGAAAACGCCACGCGCCGCCTCCATCCAGGGAACGTCGACGACGAAGACGACCGCGATATAGGCAAAGAGTGAAAGCGTCAGCCACTTCAGAAACATCGCATAGCGTCTGTATCGTACGAAAATCTCTAGCAACACGCAGACGATGCCAAACAGCACGGCATAGACGAGCTGTGGCCCGCCGGCGAGCAGACGTAGGGCGGCGCCCATGGCTGCGAGATCGGCGCCGATATTGATGACGTTCGCGACCAACAACATCAACGTGGCCACGCGCGCCAATGACGCGGGGTAGTGCCGTCGCAGGTTGCGCGCGAGACCTTGACCGGTGACGGCGCCAATCCTGGCGCTCAAGCCTTGTACCCCAACCATGAGTGGATAACAGAACAGCACGGTCCAGCCGAGCAAGAAGCCAAATTGCGCGCCGACCTGGCTGTAGGTGGCTATCCCGCTTGGGTCATCATCGGCAGCACCCGATATCAGGCCCGCGCCAAATTTGCGTGAGAAACTGCCGCCCTTTTGTTGGGGCAAAGTCGTTGATGAACGCCGCCCATGCTTTCTATCGCCGCCATCTTTGTCAACTATGCTCGTCTGCCGAACCGGATCCACCATGATCGGCCCTCCGTTACTGGTGTCAGTTCAGCGTCGAACGGCCTTGCCAAGCGATTGTTCCCTCCCATCCGGCTGCTCTCCGGCGCTCCCACTTTGCCGCGTGATGAAACTGGCGACCCCTCCGCGCAGTTCGGACTGCGCGCAGGGGGCGCCAGATGAGAGGATGTCCGCTGCTATGCGGTGACGTTCAGCTTCCCGCTGATGTATCGAAACTCTTGCGTCTTGCCGCCGTAGCCGTAGGCGGCGGCCGGCACCTCGTGCACGAGAATGTAGCTCTCCGAATGCAGCCTGCCGAGAAGTTGCTCGAAGCGGCCGTATACCGCCTCCAGATAGGCAGCCATTTCCGGCTTCGTGTTTGTCCCGTCGACGACTTTGATGTCCAGCCAGAAGCTGTTCAAGTGCTGCTCCGCCAGTGACTTGCCGCCGGCGAACCAATGGGCGGGATCGATGTAGGCGACGGCGATCGCAGTGATCGTCGGGTCTTTGCGCAGGTGCGTGGCCGTCAGCTCGCTGACCGCAGCTGCGATCCGGGAAGAAAGAGCCGCGTCGGTCTTGCCGCTGACCGTGATGTTGATGATAGGCATGGAAGGCTCCTTTTGGTGAATTGTGATCCGTTGTTGAACTCAATGTGCCATCTTACGTCGTGAATAAAAATCGAATTGTTTAATAGTAATGCTTCGATTATTGTGAAGTATGCAAGCTTTCGATCCCGACCTGCTCCGAACGTTCCTCGCCTTTGCCGAAGGCGGCTCGCTTGCTCATGCGGCTGCCGCAGTGGGCCGCACCGCTTCCGCTGTGACCGCTCAGATGCAGCGGTTGGAGGCAATGGTGGGTGAGCCGCTTCTCGCCCAGTCGGGGAGAGGACGCGTCCTGACGCCGGCTGGAGCGGAACTGCTCGTTCATGCGCGGCGGATTCTCGAAGTCCATCGGGATGCGTGGCTCAGCCTCAAGGGCGCGAAGGCCGACGGGCGCCTGACGCTCGGCTGCACCCAGGACTTTGCCGACAGCAACCTGCCTGATCTCTTACGTCTCTTTGCGCGCACACATCCGCGTGTGCGCCTCGATCTCCGGGTTGGGCGCTCCCGGGAGCTGACGGCAGGCTACGACCAAGGAGCGATCGATGTCCTAATCGTGATGCGGGACGGCGCGCAACCGGACGAGATCGCGACGCTGAGCGAACCGATGCTGTGGTTATCCGCATCGGCTGATCCGGTTTCCGCCGGTGGTGAGCTGCCGATCGCGGTATTGGACCCGCCCTGCGGGTTTCGCTCGGCGGCCACCAGTGCGCTCGAAGACGCCGGCTTTGCCTATCGCATTGCGGCGACCAGTCCGAGCCTTTCCGGGTTGCGAGCTGCGGTCCGCAGCGGCATCGCGATCACGGCGCGGACTGTGCGATTTGTAGGCGAGGGGGTCGCCGTTGCGCCCCAAGCCCAATCGCTGCCGCCGTTGCCGAAGGCGGAGTTCAGCCTGCGGCTCAAGCCGAAGGCGGACAGGGCCGCTTCCAGTCTCGCGATGCTTCTCGCAGAAGGATTGCCGAACGAGAGCAGCAGACCTTGATGTTATCTTGAGGCCAACGGCAGCTACATTTGCACGGTCATGCCGCCATCGATGGTCAGTGTAATGCCGTTGACGAAGCTTGCAGCCGGCGAAGCCAGGAACACGGCCGCAGGCGCGATCTCTTCCGGTCGGCCCCAGCGTTTCAGGGGAATGCGGACGTCAACGAAAGCCTGGAGCGCCGGATCGGCGGCAAGTGCCGCATTGGTCTCTGTCGCGAACCAGCCGGGCGCGATAGCGTTGACCGTCAACGTGTTGGAGCCGAGCTCTACTGCAAGCGAGCGGGTGAGTGCATCAAGGCCGCCTTTTGCGGCGGTGTAGGCTGGGTCTCCAGGGCGCGCGGCGAAGGCGGCGATGGAGGTAACGAAGATCAGCCGCCCGGAAACCGAACGGCGAAGGTAAGGAAGCGCAGCCTTCGCCATCCCATAGGCCGCCGTCAAATCCGCGTTGATCAGAGCCGCAAAGGAGGCGGGATCCATGGCGTCGGTGCCACGCCGGTCGCGTTCGCCAACCGCATGGATCAGGATGTCGAGCTGCCCTGTTCCCGCTACCGCCGCGTCGACAATCTCTGGCGCATCCGTCGCGACATCGCCCGGCGCAATATCGAGTGCGATGCCATTTTCGGCAAGCTGCCGGCGCACAGCTTCAAGTGTCTCGTGGTTGCGACCGTTGATTGCCACCGCCGCGCCGGCAGAGGCGAGAGCCTTTGCCATTTCAAGGCCGAGTCCGCGGCCACCGCCGGTTACCAGTGCCTTTTTCCCCGTGAGGTCGAACATGCCGTTCTCCGATGTCTTTTTTGCCATTGCCCGGTGGTTGCGACCTGAAACACCTAGCAGAAGATTTAGCGTCAGCCGCCGCTATCGCCAACAGTCGACGTCCTGACGCGCTTTCGCACAGCGGGCCGAGATTCTGATCTTGTGGCAGAAGCTATCGTAAATCGCTGCGCAGGTGGCGGTATGTCGTTCAAGCCGACGCAAAGCGTAAGGGGAGGGGTTTACTTAGCTGCCCTACGTCTCAATCGACTTTCAATCCACCTCAATGGCGCTGTGACTGCCCATGAACGCGAACTTCTAAGTTCTGTCAGCGTTGAAAGAACTTCATGATGAAGCCGCTCAAGATGCGCAACTTCGTGCTGAAGCCTCTCTTTCTCTAGCGCAAAGTCGGCGGCCAATTGGGCGGTCGCATCGTAGTGATGTTGCTCCAAGCATGAGTTTTCATGCCGTAGTCGTTCTTCTGTCGCCCTGAGATGAGCTGTTGCTAGCCGTAGTTCACTGCGCTCCGCGTCCGCCTGCAGATACCGGCCATTCATCTGTTGCCAGATGGCCTTCACTGCGCGTTCCTGGTAGATCAATCGTTCATGTGGATCGGCGATCAACCTAGCGATCGGAGCGTTCTCCAGAGCCCGCTCACCTGTTTCGATCGATTGGCGATGATTTGCGCTCAGCTTTAGACACTGAACTGAGAATGCCGTGCCGAAAGTCAGGCCGTCCTGCTGAAGGAATTTTCGCCACATATGCAAATCGGTCCAGAGATCGGCAGGCGCGGGGCTCCAACCTATTGGCAACGAGCGATAGGCGGAAAGACGGTAGCCGACGACCGAAGGGCCAAAGAAGTTCCATGGCTCCGAACACATACGCCGGCGGGTCACCTCGTCGCCCAGGTCATCTATGTGAACGTACATTGAGCCATCGGGCAGAAGTTCCGCTTGCAGGAGGTTGCCGAAATCTGCCCATGCCAGCAGGTTGCCAAGCGTTGCCAAGTGATCCGGGAGCCACAGATCGTCGTCACCGATCTGCGCCACGAATGGTGCCCTTGCTTCTCGCAACGCTACATCCCGGTGTGCCTCTCCGTGTCGCTCGCCTTTTTCGAACGCGAAGACCCGTATTTGTCGATGTTGTTCGGCGAGTTCGTTTGCGCATGCGATCGTAGCCTCCGGAGCACCGTCGCAAATTATGAAGAGTTCGAATTCGACGCCCCGCTGCCCGAGCACTGTCTGGACCGCAAAAGGCAACAACTCCGGCGACCGGTTGATCGGGAGCAACACTGTGAAGAAGGGCTGTGTCACTCTACACTCCTGCAAGACGCCGCAGCGTTGCAATGCGCTCGACGAAAAGCAGGCCTTCGGCGGCTGAAGATCTAGGTTTTGCCCCGCCCCGCACATGTTCTACGAAGGCGCGCAGCTCGCGCAGCAGGGGGAACTCTGTGTCGACATGTTCGTGCTCAACATCAGCGGCGTCGAAGCCCGGCATGCCTTTGCCAATGAAAATTCGGTCGTCATAGGAATCCGCAAGCTGCGCGCTCGCCTTGCTCCCGATGATTACCACTGCTCGACGTGAGACCGGATGGTTGGACGATATTTCCATGGTAACTTGAGGCGCTTTCGATGTGTCTGCGAGGATCGCAATAAGGCTTGAATGGCCTTGTCCCGGTACGGTAGTGATCGCTGAATGAGCCGGCGGAAGGTATCCGAGGATCTCATAGGAAATGCTGAGATCGTGCGGCAAGAGAATCCAAATGGAGTCGACGTCGCGATGGGGATTGTCCCAACCCAGGCGGAAGGTGCGTATGGCCAAAATGTCACCAAGGGCGCCGGACTTGGCGCGTGCTGCAAGCGCCTCGACGCCGGGATGGTAGCGCCACTTGTCCATGACGAAGATTCTATTCCCGGCGCGCATCACGAGCTCGCGGGCCTTCTCAAGGTCGTCAGTCAATGGCTTTTCAACGAAAATTGGGCGCCCGCGGGAAACTAGTTTCGACAAGGTCGCCGCATGTGTCGCTGTTGGCGTGGCGACAACAAAGCCATCGACTTCTGGAAGAAGCGCACAATCTGGACATACGGACGCGGCGCCCGTCGCCAGTGCTTCTATCTGGCTGGTTGACGAAGGTACTGCCACATGCACGTCCACACCCAGGGCCCGCAGGTCGCGAAAGATATGCTTTCCCCAGCGCCCATAACCGACTAGTCCGATTGCCGTCATCACACGTCACCCCGCGTTTGCAATACACTCCGCTTCACGAATTGCTCTCGCATCTCTTCGTAGCTGCAGGCCAACCGATCTCGTTCCGACAGTTTTGGCGCTACGTTCGCCCAGGGGAGGCGGAGTTCTGGTTGGTCGAAGCGACAGCCCAGCTCGTCGGACGGGTCCCAGTAATGAGAGACGGCGTACATATGGATTGCCGGCTCTGGAAAATAGAAACCGTGACACACGCCCGGTGGAATTGTGACAGCAATTGGCTGTGCCGCGTCGAGATTCAACGTGGATGAGATCCGATCTTCTTGGCGGTTGGGACGAATGTCGTGCAAACCAAGGATCATGCGGCCGCTTATAACAAGCAGATAGTCGCTGTGCGTAACGTGGACATGAACGCCACGCAGAACGTCACTTACACTTCCAACCACATTCCATTGCACGGGGTCGCATCCTGTCGACCATTCTTCCCGAAACGCCTCGAGAAACACCCCGCGATCGTCTCTGTGCGGGTTCAGTGGGCGGATGAGAACGCCGGGCGGCAATGCGAGAGGAGAAATTGAAGGGGGCATGAACGCGCTCACATTCTTGATTGTGCGCGTTTTCTCGCACACCTTCGCGCGCTCTAACAAGCTGATTGTGGGGGCTTGCACCGCCGCGACGCTGCAGTCGCGCCTGTCGTCTTGTGGGAAAAGTCGCCGATAGAATTTGGCGAAAACCCGGGCTGGACGATCACCGGCGTTTGGCCTGACAAATCAGAACCTGGCCCGGTCACTACGCGGCCGGGCCAGCCCGAAACTTTACTTCATCGTGTAGACGTCGATCGAGAAGTATTTGTCGTTGATCTTCTTGTAGGTGCCGTCGGCACGGATTTCGTCGAGCGCCTTGTTGAGCTTCTCGCGAAAGTCATTGTCTTCCTGGCGTACGGCGATACCGACCCCGTCGCCGACAAACTTCTTGTCGGTAATCGGCTCGCCGATGAGTTCGCAGCAGTTCTTGCCATCGGCGTTCTTGGTCACCCAGTCGAGCAGCGGCAGCATGTCGCCGACCTGCAGATCGAGACGGCCATTGACCATGTCGAGATTGGCTTCGTCCTGGGTCGGATAGAGCTTGATCTCCGCATCGGGATAGGTGGCGGTGATGTATTCGGCCTGGGTGGTGCCGGATTGCGCGCCGATCACCTTGCCCTTGAGGGCCTCATTGGTGAATTCGGTGATGCCGGAGCCCTTTGGCGCAGCATGCGTCATCGCGGCGAGATAGTAGGGATTGGTGAAGGCGACCTGCTTCTTGCGTTCCTCGGTGATGAACATCGAGGCGATGATCAGGTCGTACTTCTTGGCAAGCAGACCGGGAATGATGCCGTCCCAATCCTGGGCGACCACTTCGCAGTCGACCTTCATGCGCTCGCAGAGCGCAAGTCCGATATCCACGTCGAAGCCGCCGATCTTGCCGGCAGGATCGATAAAGTTGAAGGGAGGATAGGCGCCCTCCGTGCCGATCTTGATCTTTTCCGCTGCCTGAGCCGACGAGGCGGTCGCTGCCATGATGGCCAGCATGGCTGCTGCAATCTGCTTCTTCATTCGCGTTCCCCTTTGTTTGCATCATTCTTGATGCTTCCAGGGAAGACTATGTCGCTCCGGCCTATAAGCGAAATAGATAGGCGCGATAACCGGTATTGTTTTGGTTGATCGCGAGTGTCACTCGAGTGTCACATGTAGCGACCGTAGCGCTGAAGCACCTCGATCTTGTAGCCGTCGGGATCAACCAGGAAGAAGAAACGAGCGAGGAGGGCGCCATCGCGGTTGAAGGCGACGATCTTGCCAGGGTTGAGGCCCGCATCGGCGGCGCGTTGATGCTCTGCATCGAGATCGTCGACCGAGAGCGCCAGATGGCCATAGCCATCGCCGAGCGCATAGGGTTCGCTTCGATCCTTGTTGACCGTCAGCTCGAGCTCGAATTCGCTCTCCGCATTGCTGAGATAGATGAGAGTAAATGTTTCGAAGTCCAGCCTTTCGGCGACCTCAAGCCCAAGGGCCAGGTGATAGAAATCGATCGACCTCTTTTCATCGCGAACCCGGATCATCGAATGGATCGCCTTGGCCATCTGCCTCTCCTTCAGCGTTGATTGCCGGCGGGGTAGCAGAGAGCGACGCTCCACGAAACCCCGCCTGGCCGCTCAGGCCTTCGCCTGCCGCCTCTTCAGTTGTTGCTCGCGGAAGAAGATGAAGAGGCCTGAGGCGACAATCAGCGCCGCCCCGATGATCACGGTCGGGCGAGGCGTGTCGCCGAAGAAGAACCAGCCGAAGACCACGGCCCAAAAGAGCAGTGTGTATTGCAAGGGCACGACGGTCGCGGCATCGGCAAGCTTGAGCGAGCGATTGACCAGAATGTGTGCCAGCATCGCAACGATACCGAGCATGCCGAGTTGCACAAGTGCCTCGCCGTCGACAGGCGCCCAGCCGGAAGGGTTGGCCGCAACGCCGACGAGCGAGAAGATCAATGCGCCGACGATCTGCCAGAAGACGAGAGTAGTGTCAGGCGTCGAACGCAGCGTTCGACCAAGCATCAGTGCGAAGGCGAACGCTGTGCTGCCCGCTAGCGCGATCAGCGCCGGCAGGCTGAAGCTCTCCTTGGAGGGTTCAAGCGCGATCAATACCCCGGCGAAACCGACGAGGATCGCCGTCCAGCGCCGCCAGCCGACCTTTTCGCCGAGCAGGAACGGTGAAGCGGCTGCAACATAGATCGGCGCCGCCAGCCAATAGGTCATGGTATCGGCAAGCGGCATATAGGCGACGGCGAAATAGAAGGCCGAGGCATCGATTGCGAAGAGCAGCGAGCGAAGCGCCTGCAGTCCCGGCCGCTCGACCTTGAACATCGAGCGCAGGCCACGCCTGAGGATGAAAGGCGACAGGAAAACAAGTGCCGCGATGCTACGGATCACCATCAACTGACTGACGGAATAGGTCGCGACCAGCCATTTCCCCATGACGTCGTTCAACGAAAACATCAGCATGCCGAACAGCATGATGAGGACGCCGGTTCGGGCGGCGTTCGGGGCGGTTACGGGAGCGGTGATCACGGTCATGTCGGGGCCTTCAGCAAGTTGCGCACGCCATGACACATTCCGCCGGGTCGATCCATTGCCGTCTGCATATGGAACCATAAGTTTTGCGAATGAATCGGTTTGGGTATTGCGCCTCGACCTCACGGGACAAAATTGGTTCCGACCAGGGGCTAAATTGATTTCACCGTTTGCGGCGCATGTTCCGATCCAAAAAAGCTCGCCGCCTCAAATATTTAGATCCAGGAACTAGCAGAGAGCTTGCGGGCGCAGTGATTGCGCCCGCAACGGGCTATGAGATTACGTCTCAAGTGCTGCTTGCGGCGTATTGCGGAAACTGATCGCCATGCGATTATAGGCGTTCATCAGGCTGATCGCGATCGTGAGGTCGGTGAGTTCACGCTCGTTGAACTCGGCGCGCGCAGCCGCATAGGCTTCGTCCGGTACACCCGTCTCGGCGACGCGTGTGACGGTTTCGGCCCAGGCAAGGGCTGCCCGCTCGCGCGCGTCGAAGAGGTTGCCTGCCTCCCGCCACGCCTGGACCAATGCGATCTTTTCGATCGGCTGGCCCTTCTTCAGGAGGTCGCGGGTGTGCATGTCGAGACAGTAGGCGCAGTTGTTGATCTGCGAGATGCGAAGATAGACCAGATCCACCAGCACCGGCGGCAGGCCACTTTGCAGGACGTAGCCGTAGACCCCTCCAAGGGCCTTGGCGCCGGCCGGTGCGATCTGGTTGTAGTCGAGACGCTTGCTCATTGTTTTGCTCCTGAATTCGGGTCTACTTGATCGGGGTGGTGAGTTCTTTTTCATTGGTGTCGGCGACGAACACCGCCAGCAGCTTTGCCGGCTTTGTCTCGCTCGCATTGCGGCTGACGAGGTGTTTCGACGCCGGCGGCTCGTACCAGCTCTCGCCGGCGCGGTAGGTCTGCGTCGGGCCGTCATTGACCTTGGACACGATTTCTCCGGAGAGAACGTAGGCGAAGATGAAGGACGACTTTGCATGCGTGTGCGGAAGCGAGGCACCGCCAGGGGGATAGTCGACGATCAGGGCGGTCAAGGTCCTGCCCGGAATGTTGGGTATCGCCTTTTCGAAGTGCGGCGTGACAACGTCGCCGGGATCATGCGCTGCGGCCGGCAGCGCCGAAGCGATAACGACAAAGAGTGCACTTGTGACAAATCGGGTGCTCATGATGATGTTCTCCTTGAAGAGATCTGGCAAGAAGCGAGCCCCCAAGGGAGGTTGGCGGGCTCGCTTCTGCAACGATCAGGCAACAACGATGCGGAGCGGGTCGGCAGCGTCCAACGCTGCTGCGCGATCGGCACTCGGCGGATAGATCCAGGTGGTGTTGATCTTCGTCTTGAGTTTCTTTGCTTCGGCGCCGGTCAGCTTTACCTGACGGTCCCATCCTTCGGTGTAGACGGCACCCCACGGGCCGAGATCGAGACAGGTGACGTACTTTTCCTGGCTATAGGGAATCGAGGTCACGCCAAGCAGATCGGCAGCAACATTGTGCCCTGCAGAACGCCCGAGGTTCTGGGCGTGCTGGCAGCTCATCATCGTTCGGTTGCCGATATCGTCCGTTGCCGCACACGCGACATCGCCGGTCGCAAAGACGTTCGCGTGGCCGATGACCTTGAGGTTCCGGTCAACGTGAAGACGACCGAACGAGTCCTTGTCCGCGTCGATCTCCTTGGTGATCGGATTGGCGCGGGCGCCTGCCGTCCAGATCACGGTGGCCGCGTCGATGCGCTCGCCGGATGATAGCGTCACACCGTCATGGTCGATGGCGACGATCGGCGCACGCAAGCGCGTCTCGACGCCAAGCTCCGAAAGCGCCTGCTCGATGACCGGACGCGGGCCGGGTCCGAGGTCCGGTCCGATCGCATCGCCGCGCTCGACGATCACGACGCGGACGTCCGCGTTCTCTCCAAGTGCTGCGCGAAGACGATGCGGCAACTCGGCCGCCGTTTCGATGCCGGTGAAGCCGCCGCCGGCGACGATCACGGTGTTGCGCGCTCGGGTTTCCGGAAGACGACCCAATTTGGAAATGTGTTCCTCCAGCTCCGCGGCATCGGCGAGCTGGTCGACATTGAAGGCATGGGCGAGCCCCGGGATGTCCGGACGGAACAGGACACTGCCGGTCGCGAGAACGAGCTTGCTGTAGCCGATCGTCGCTTCCCGTCCCTCGTCGTCCGCATAGGTGGCGGCGTTGTCAGCTGTCGAGACGGACGTCGCATAACCCTTGATGAAACGCACGCCTGCGTTGGCAAAGATCTCGGACAGGGGCGCCTTCATCTTGGCCGCATGCTTCTCGTAGAGACGGGGGCGAATGTGGAGTTCGGGCTGCGGTGCAATCACGGCAACCTCGACGGATCCGTCCGCCTTTCCTTGCTGGTCCAGTAGCCGCATGGCGCCGAGTGCCGACCACATTCCGGCAAATCCAGCGCCGATAATCAGGATTCGTTCACGCATTTCTTTTCCTCAGACAAGGCTTTGCCATTGGCTGAACCAGGCCAGCCATCGTGCGATTGCCGTTTCGGTAGAAGTCTCCCAATATAAAGGATTGGCTTGCCGCCAGGACGCCGCAGCGCGTCGCCGCGGCGCGGCAGCGAAGGCGGGTTGATGCTCGCCGCTGCGGGCCTCCTTTTCAAGGGCCGTGCGCTCGGATTTTTCCTGCTTGCGGACAAACAACATCTAGAGGCGTGTGGTGAAGCGCCGTCGCAATGACGCGGTGGTCGCTTGATCTCGCCTCAGGCTGAGGCGAAGTCGGGCAAGCTAGCATGCTTGCCCGCCTTCTTTGCGACATCGGCGGCCGGCTATTCAGCGGCGGTCCGCCGCGGCAGCACCCAGTTCCGGCGCGGGAAGTGGCAGGTGTAGCCGTTGGGGTAACGCTCCAGGTAATCCTGGTGCTCCGGCTCCGCTTGCCAGAAGTCTCCGACCGGTTCGAGTTCAGTCACGACCTTGCCCGGCCACAAGCCCGAAGCGTTGACATCTGCGATGGCGTCCTCGGCAATCCGCTTCTGCTCGTCGTCGACGTAGTAGATTGCCGAGCGATAGGACATGCCGATGTCGTTGCCCTGGCGGTTCTTTGTGGTGGGGTCGTGAATCTGGAAGAATACCTCCAGAATCTGCCTGTAGCTGATCGTCCCCGGATCGAAGGCGATCTCGATACCCTCCGCGTGGGTGCCGTGGTTACGGTAGGTGGCGTTAGGCACATCGCCTCCAGTGTAGCCCACACGAGTGGCAATGACCCCGGGGAGCTTGCGGATCAAATCCTGCATCCCCCAGAAGCAGCCACCGGCCAAAACAGCTCTGCCAGCTCTATCGGTCATTTAGATATCCTCCACCTGGTTGATGAACGCGCCGTAACCCTCGATCTCCATTTCCTCGCGGGGAATGAAGCGCAGGGAGGCGGAATTGATGCAATAACGTAGGCCGCCTCGATCCCGTGGCCCGTCGGGAAACACATGGCCAAGGTGACTGTCGCCATGCTTCGAGCGAACCTCGGTGCGGATCATGCCATGGGAACGATCATGCAGTTCCTCGACGTTTGCTGGCACGATCGGCTTGGTAAAGCTTGGCCAGCCACAGCCGGAATCGAATTTGTCGGAAGACGCAAACAGCGGCTCGCCGGAGACGATATCGACATAAATCCCCGGGCGCTTGTTGTCATTGTACTCGCCCGTGAAGGGACGCTCGGTCCCGCTCTGTTGCGTTACGCGAAACTGCTCGGGCGTCAGTTTTCGGATCGCTTCGTCGGTCTTTCTGTAGATCATTTCGTTGTCTCCAATGGGGGCGTGTTGTTTGGAAGCTGCGACTTGACTGGCAGGCACCACATCCGCGGCGCGCGGCCAGTTACCTCGTCCTGGCCAGGACGCTGGCCGATGCACCTCTTGCGCAATACCTCGTTGCACCGGCCCGCGTCGTGGCTTGGTCACTGGTTGAACTGCCGGCGAGCGATATCGTCGATTTCGAAGCGGTCGATGCCGATGTCGTCGAGTTGGTGATCGCTATATCGCCCAAGTTCCAAGGCGGTCTGGCGGTAGCGCTGGTGAGCGCGGATTCTCGACAAAAGATAGTGCATGATCATGAGACGTTCCTTTGTTCAGTCGGCCACGTCGCCGGAGATGGTGTAGTCGTAGATTGCAGTGGATGAGGCGGACCGTTGGGTCGCACAATTCGTCAATCAGGCCCGTGTCGAACGGAGCGCCGCAAACGAGTCGACGGCGATCCAGACGGAGAGGGCGAAGAGCCCGACATCCTTGAGCAGGAACTGCCCGGGAGCGACCGAGATCGCTGGAAAGCCGAGCTCAGGCACAAACACACCGGGTGTCGTCACCATGAAGCTGATGGTCGTTGCGAAAAGCCCGGCCGAGAGCAAGCCGCCGACGAGCGAGTAGATCGGCTTTATGAACCGGGCCACGATGAGGACGGCGATGCTTAGCTCGAGGATGCCGAGAAGGTTTGAGAAGCCTTCGACGCTGAAGAGCGAATAGGTCCAACTCAACAAGGGATTGTTGCTGACCAGGCCGATCAGACCCTCCGCTTCATAACGGGTGAACTTCATGCCGCCGAACCAGCCGTAAACCACGGCGAGCGAGCCATAAAGGCCAGCCGCAGTGACGGCCTGGCCGTGGCTATCAGGTCGAGCGCGGAGGCGGCGGAACGAACGTGGACACGCGGACGCGCCGCGCTGTGCGAGATCACGAGGCATTGTCTTCTCCTGGTTGGCGGCGTCGGGCCATTCTCCCGATTGGCCTAGTAAACGATACAGGTCTGTATCGATGGGTGCTTAAATATACCGATCTGTATCGTTTGGCAATCCTTCTTTTGGGAATTTGTTGTCGCGTTACCCGAGAAATACTGCTTAGAGACCTAAAAGATGTGTTGGGCGCGGCGCCTGGACGGCCGGTGCGCGTGGCTTGCATTTCTCGCAGAGCGCGATAGAATGATACAAATCTGTTTTGTTTTAAGGAGTGAATATGCGCCGCTCAGAGATCCGCGGACACCTGCTCGATACCGCCCTGCGCCTGTTCAACCTGAACGGTTACCACGCGACCGGCATCGATCTCCTCATCGCCGAAGCCGGGGTGGCCAAGACGACGCTCTATCGGCATTTTGAAACCAAAGAGGATCTTATCCTGGCTGCACTTGAGCGGCGTGACGAACAATCCCGCGCCGAGATGCGCATCTTTGTCGAGCAGCGTACAAACGATCCCTATGAGCGTCTTCTCGCGACCTTCGATTTCCTCGAAGCTTCGGTCCGGGACAAGCAGTTCCGCGGTTGCATCTTCATGAGCGCGGCGGGGGAGCACAAAGAGGCCGTCGATCCGGTGTTCCGCGCTGCCTTAATGCACAAGCGCCTGGTCCTTGCCTACTTCGAAGAGCTCGCGCATGCGGCCCGCTTCGCGGAACCGAAACGCATCGCCGACACGATCAACCTGCTGCACGAGGGAGCGACCGCCATTGCGCAAATGACGCGAACGGGCGAGCCGGTCCGGCAGAGCAGGCGCATGGCGGTTAGCCTGCTCGCGCAGGAGATGCGCGCTTCTTCGGAACCATCGGCCAGGACCGAGGGTGGAGAACAGCGCGCTACAGCTTCGAATGCAGGTGGAGCATAGGGTCACAATGTCATAGGCAATGTCGGAGCGCCTGCGGGGGATACGATGGATCGTCTTGAAGCAATGAAGATGCTGCTGGCAGTCGTCGATGCCGGCAGCATTTCGGCTGGGAGCAGGAAGCTGAACGCTCCTTTGCCCAGCGTCAGTCGCAAGGTTGCCGAACTCGAACGGCACCTGGGCGCGAGCCTTATCGTGCGCACCAGCCGCAATCTACAGCTCACCGATGCCGGCAGGGAATATGTCGAGGCAGCCCGCAAGATCATGGCAGACCTCGAGGAAGCCGAGCGTCGGGCATCGGGCGAGTACCAGACGCCTCGCGGCACCCTGACGATCACCGTGCCGGTCGAGTTCGGCGCCCGCTATGTGATGCCGATCGCACTCAGCTACATGGAGAAGTATCCGGAGGTGTCGCTCAATCTCCTCTCGCTCGACAGGACGGTGCATCTGGTGGAAGAACAGGTCGACATCGCCATCCGGTTGGGCGACCTCGCCGACAGTTCTCTCTACGCGGTCAAGGCCGGTGAGTTCCGCCTGCTGACTTGTGCGAGCCCCGCATATCTGCAGCGCCGGGGCGTGCCGGCGCATCCGAGCGATCTTGCGGACCATGACGGGATTTTCTTCAACAAGCGGACTTTCTTCTGGACCTTCGATGTCGCAGGCCAACAACTCGAGTCAGTCCCTCGCAACCGTCTCGAGCTGAACACTGCGGCCAATTGCGTGGCAGCAGCGGTCGGCGGAGCCGGCATCGCCCGTTTGTTCGATTATCAAATCCCGGACGAGTTGGCTTCAGGCGCCCTCGTGTCGGTTTTGGAACCTTTCGACCAAGCGCCCCGACCGATCCACATTGTCTATTCCGGGCAGGGTCCGCTCACGCTGAAGGTACGGTCCTTCGTCGACTGGGCGCTGCCCCGCCTTCGCGCTTTCTGCAAACGAGGCGAGGCATCGCAGGCCTAGTTTGCAAATGCAGCCCGAACCTCTTCAACAGTGCGGGCCGGATCCTGCAGATGCGGGAAGTGGCCGATACCTGCCAGAAGGTCGAACTCCGAATTGGTGCGCTCGGCAAACTCCTTGCCCATTTCCGGCTTGATGTAGATATCCCTGTCGCCCCAGATCACTTTCACCGGCGTCCTCAGCTTGGCGAGGTTCGCCTCGAGATAGTCCTCGTCGCGCGTGAAATGGGAGTAATAGAAGGCGAAGGCGTCGGCGCTTGTTACGCCGTCGCGTGCCCAGGAATCCTTCATGTCCGCCTGTACCTCGGACGGCAATTCGTACTGGGCATCCGGTGCAAGGCCTCGGCGGTGCACGTTCTGCAGGATCTCGTGGCTGGTCTTGTTCATGTAAGCCCGCGTCGGCGTCGCCGTCGGCTCTGTCTTGAGGTTTTGCAGGCTCTCGTACATCCATTGCGGCCTGTTGAACGGGGCGAAGTCGCCGACGATGATCTTCCTTGCCACGGTTGGTTCGTCGAGTGCCAGCAGCAGTGCGGGAAGGCCGCCGATATCCGGGGCGTAGATGACCAAATTCGCTCGGTCGACGCCAGCCTTGTCGATATAGGCCTTGAGAATCTCGGCGTAGTCCCTGGGTGAATAGGAGAACTGTGGCGGTAAGGGGCGCGACGACTGGCCATATCCGGGCCAGTCGAAAGCGTGCACCTCGTATTCCTTGCCCAATGTTCGCGCGATCTCTTTCCAGACGGCCAACGTTTCCGGGAAGCCGTGCAGGAAGAGGACCGTGCCCCTGCCCTTGGAATCGCTGGGATGGGCAACCATACGCCGCAGCGTGATGGTCTCGTCGATCTGGATGAAGTCGATCTTCGGGCCCGTCACCGAGATGGCGCCGGCGTGTGCCGATGCTGCCGATGCCATTGCCACCGAAGCGGTTGCGACAAAATTCTTGAGCGATGGGATAACCATGTCAGGCGTCCTTCTGGTTAATCTGATCCTGACGAGAAGATCCTATATCCAATTGGTCGCTGGCAGATGGTGTTTCTGAGAGGGACCCTCTTGAAGTCAGCAAATACGCCGCGACGGCAGCCTGCCTATTTCAATGCCAAAAGGACTGGCAGCAGACTAGGCGCAGCGGCCCTGGCCGCGGTTGCGACCCAGCGTTATCAGCCGTCCCGATCGAACCATGTATCCGCATGAGAGGATGGCTCTCAATCTCGCTGGGTGCTGGCCGCCCGACCTCGTTCTTAGATTTCCGTTCATTCGCGGATCGTCCGTTTTCGACAGCGATCCCAAATGAACCAGCGAGACGAAAAAATCACTCGCCTAAAAAGGAAGATCAGAATGAACGATATGACATCCTCTTCGCAGAAAGCGATGCCGGAAAATGCCAGAGCGCTGCCCGGCCACTCGACCGTCGGCACGAACGATCTCGACGCTGCCGCCGCCTACTATGATAAATTCCTCGCCGTCTTCGGTATCGGCCGCGTGCTCGTTCAGCCGGGACGGGCCGTCTACTACGGGCACCGTGCCCTCGAGTTCGGCGTGCTCAAGCCGTTCAATGGCGAGACGGCCATTGCCGGCAATGGTACGATGATCGCCTTTGAGGCCCGCTCACGGGCGCAGGTGGATCTCGCTTATGCAACGGCTTTGCAAGCGGGCGGTTCGGACGACGGCGCTCCCGGTCCGAGAGGCCCTGATGGCGGAGACCCTTACTGTGCCTATTTTCGCGATCCGGAAGGAAACAAGTTCCTGATCTACCGCAAAGGTCCCGACGAGGCCTGACAATCAGCGTAGCCCGGGGCCTCGTCGCCAGGGTGAGGCTCCGACATTACGTCCAAACGCGTTCGATGACGATCGTGTTCGCAAAGGAAACCCTTAAATGAACTTGGAAAACAAGGCTGGGAAGCGCCAGGTCACGCGGCGCTCGTTTCTGCTTTCAGGCGCTGCGATCGGTGCAGCGGCAGCGGTGCTACCGACGACCGGCGTTGCCGCAAACGTCGCGAAAGCGCCGATCAGCAGCGCCGACATCCGCCCCTTCAAGGCCGAAATTCCCGAGACCGCCCTCGCGGATCTGAGACGCCGTCTCGGGGCGACGCGCTGGCCGGACAGTGCGACCGTCAAGGATCGTTCCCAGGGTGTCGATCAGCAGACGCTTCAGGACCTCGTGGCCTATTGGCAGTCCGCCTACGATTGGCGCAAAGCGGAACGAAAGCTCAATGCGTTTCCTCAATTCCTGACGAACATCGACGGGCTGGACATTCATTTCATCCACGCGCGCTCGCGCCATGAGAATGCACTTCCGCTGATCATGACCCATGGGTGGCCGGGTTCGGTCTTTGAGCTGCTGGACGTCATCGCTCCGCTGACCGACCCGACCGCTCATGGCGGCAAGGCTGAAGACGCATTCCATCTTGTCATTCCCTCAATTCCCGGCTTCGGCTTTTCGCAGAAACCAACCTCGACGGGTTGGGACGCACAGCGGATCGCCATTGCCTGGGACGCGCTGATGAAACGGCTCGGCTACAACCGCTATGTCTCGCAAGGCGGTGACTGGGGCGCCATCATCAGTGACGCCCTCGGGCGTCAGGCTCCGGAAGGGCTGCTCGGTATCCACGTCAACCGGATCGAGCGCGCGACGACATTCCCACCCGACGCCGCCCAAGCGCTGAAGAGCGGAGGGCCGGCTCCCGACAGCTTGTCGGCCGAAGAGAGGCAAGTTTTCGACGAGGCTCGCGACTTCCTGAACAACGGTTTTGGCTACGCTTCGATCCTCAGCACGCGTCCGGAGACTGTCGGCTACGGGCTTGCGGATTCTCCGGTGGGCCTGGCGGCCTGGCTCTACGACAAGATCGCGGATTGGGTGTTCACTCGAGGCCATCCGGAACAGGCTCTGAGCCGAGACGATATCCTGGACAACATCACTTTGTACTGGCTGACCAACACCGGGCCGTCGAGCGGACGCATTTACTGGGAGAACCTCAAGGCTGGAGTAAAGCTCACCGCGGCCAAGGTTCCTGTCGCCGTAACCGTATTTCCGGGGGAGGTCTATCGGCCGCCAAGAAATTGGCTGTCAAAAGCCTATCCGAAGCTCGTGTACTATAATCACGCCTCGAAGGGCGGGCACTTTGCTGCCTGGGAGGAGCCGGAACTCTTCGCCGAAGAAATCAGGGCAGGCTTCAAGGCGATGCGTTTTCGCAACTAAGTTCGTCTCCATGCATGGCGGACAACGAATTGGCCAGGGATTGGCGGCGGCGACCACCGGTTGGCAATCCTGACGGCGATTGATTGATGCCCGTCCCATTGGTCAAGTTCCGGGATATGGCCGGCGAGGTGCGATGAAGCCTGGCCATTCGCGGTGACTATCGCCGCGCACAATTCGTCAAATTGTGATCTCGACAACGCCGCGATCACGAGGGTCGTTTGCGTCGGACCGAAACACGGCGCCTTTGCGTGAACGACATCCTAAAGCGAGAAGCGCCCTCTTGACGTTCCACCGGACGCTGCTAATTAGAAAGCTGTCCCGCCCTTAAGACATCGGACGCGGGATGAACACTGGTGCCGGGCCCCTCTGGCGAGAGTTTTTACGGCGCTCTCGTGATGTCGGTACCGCCAGCAAATTAGCCGGCGGATTAGCTCCAATGAAAACTGATCTCATGCCTCACGCATGTGCCCCTTCGGCCGTGCGCATTTCCATTTTGAAACCGCATTTCTTCACTGAATCCGGCGTCGTTCGCGCGAAGGAGGCCCGTCGATGACACAGCCTCAATCGCATGTAAGCGCTCTCGGCTATTTCAAGTGGGCCTTCATTGTCACGGTGGTGGGCCTGGTGCTCGGCGCCTGGCTCGGTTGGCAATCGACCGGAACCATCGGCGGTATGGCCTCGGTCTTCTTCATCTGCACCGTGCTCGCGGTGCTCGAAATCTCGCTGTCCTTCGACAACGCAATCGTCAACGCCAACAAACTCAAGGACATGACGCCCGCGTGGCAGCATCGCTTCCTGACCTGGGGCATCATCATAGCCGTCTTCGGCATGCGTATCGTCTTCCCGCTACTGATCGTCGTCATTGCGGCGAAGATCGGACCGATCGAAGCGATCGTTCTGGCGGCAAGCAAGCCCGAAGAGTACGCGCGCATCATGAACGACGCGCACCTGCCGATCGCAGCCTTTGGCGGCACCTTCCTGATGATGGTGGGCCTGACTTACTTCTTTGACCATGAAAAGGACGTGCACTGGATCAAGTGGGTCGAGAGCAAGATGGCCAGGTTTGCGACCATTAAAGGCATCGAAATCGCCTTCGTTCTCGCCCTTATTCTTGGCTTTTCGACTCTGCTCGAACCGGCAGAGGTCCACACCTTTGTCTATTCGGCGATCTACGGCCTGTTGACGTTCCTCGTGGTTGAGGTGGTCGGCGGTTTGCTCGATGCCTCACAACAAACCATGAGTGCGGCGGCAAAGGGCGGCTTTGGCGCCTTCCTTTACCTCGAAGTGCTTGATGCCAGCTTCTCGTTTGACGGCGTTATCGGTGCCTTCGCACTGACGCAGAACCTCTTCGTCATCGCGATTGGCCTCGGTATCGGCGCCATGTACGTGCGCTCGATGACGATCATGCTGGTGGAGAAGGGAACGCTCAGCGAATACCGCTACCTGGAACACGGCGCATTCTATGCGATCCTGATCCTCTCAGTCGTCATGTACTTCCAGACGCTCGTCCACATTCCGGAAGTGATCACCGGCCTTGGTGGCGCGGCGCTCATCGGCATCTCGCTCTGGTCGTCGATCCGCTACAACAAGCGCGAACGCGAACTAGAGCTGGTGGAAACGAAGGATTCTGAGCAGCGACTGCGCGCCTGATAACATCTCAAAATGTGACAATGGACCCGGCGGACGCGTCCGTCGGTGCGGTTCGCCACATACTTTTGAACTTTCGCCATCAAAATTAAGCAGAATCTACTCAAGGTTTAAAGCCTTGAGTAGATTAAGATTTGGACAAAATACCAGGTTCTCCAAGGCTACGATTGGAAACGTTTCGCATTGGACCAGTTCAAAGGTTTCTGCTGCGTCGATGCCAGATGCGCGGATTTTTGCGACTTTGATCGTAGCACACGATGCTACCTCCAGCGGGGTGTCGGTGGCTCGATATAGTTCACCTTCCACGCCTCATAGAAAGGTTGGAGTTCTACTGGAATCGCCTTCTCGAATTCTTCATCCATTGAAATATGCGGCATTGTCGCCTTCGTTGCCGACAACACTGCCATGCCTTGCCTGCGGTCCTTCGGCCTTTTCCGTGGGTCGCGCTTCTTCTGCACCGACATCCAAAGTTTTTGCAAGCCGAAGTACCGAGGATCGGGTACTACCAAACGAGCAGGAGTCCCATCACGGGCAACGACAACATGGCTCAGACGCGTTCCTAACAGCAGCCACTCCTGTTCCTCTAGCGGCAACGGGCTGGGCTTGTCATTGCTGATCATGTTGCCTACCGTCGACGGAGCGGCCAGAAGCCCAAATTCAAATGCTTTTGCATTCCTAACCTGAAAAGTACGTTCTGTATTCACGCTGTAGGTGCTGTCCACCGCTTTCAACATTGCCATCACGCCTAAGTCTGCGTCATCTCTGACGAGGGCTGACCACGCCATATCGAAATTGTCGGTTTCGGTCGGAGCGTCATTGATCTCACCACCCGCCTCGACGCTGTAGGCAGGCATCGCATTCGTGCCCACCACAAGCAACTTGCTGCCGAGCATAGATCGCCGGTCCGCCTCGCGGAGAATTTTGGCTGCTTCGGATGGGATCATTGGCAGACGCAAGGAGCGATAAAGAGCGCAAGATTCTGTGAGCTTCTGAGCACTGGCTTGCCGACGCTCATTGATCTCGGTTTTGGATGACGTGTAGTTCGCCATGGCAGCCTCTGTCTCGTGCGACCTCGGGCCTAAGCTCTTGGCATTACCGATGCGGTCTAAGACCTGATAGAGGTACTCCTTACCCGATCTTTCCGCCCATTTCATTCCATATGGGAGTTCTGTCACAGCACGTTCGGCTGCCATCCAGGTATCATAGTGTTGTTCGATATTGATCAGAACACGCTGCTGCTCATCTGAATAAGGGGATGTGCACTCAACCACTGGAGTTTGTCCTGCGTTTTGGCATTTACTATATTTTGCAGGACAAATGGAATTTTTTCAATAGCATAATTCTATTAAATACTCCCAGTGGTTGAATATAGCAGCTGCATCGTTCGATGCGATCAGGCCTTGTTGCTGTTGCAAACGCGAAGCCACCGCAGCGACAATGAACGCAAGTGCCGGCTGATTGCGCGCTCGGCGTTGCGGGCGGCGATAGCACGGCTCGATGGCCGCCCCGAGCGCATAGACAACGCGCTCACCGTCTCCAACCTGGCGTACGAGCCGGCGTCAGCCGGGCGACGGCGAATCGTGCGGTCGGTCTTCTCGCCGAGTTCCGGACTGCCGAATCCCGCCGACGGCGATCATTACTCAAAGCCCTCAAGGAGCGCGCGTCCGCGCGCTCAAAGCTGAGCTTCGAGCCATGCGCGGGACCGAGATCGCCGAACTGCACGGCCTCGTCCACACGCCCGCCCGGTACATCCAGGTGCTGACGCTGCAGGACGCGGGCCGGAATGCCGTCATCGAGAGGGTGTGCGGCAAGAACTGGCCTGATCCGCTAACGGCGGGGTTGTCCCCCTGAAGCGCGCGCCACGAGACGACGCTGGCTGAGAGGCGCGCATCATCCCGGTCGGTTTCTTCCGCGCGCCGATCATGGCCTGCGCCTCCTTAAGCTCGCCCGTCGAGACATGGCTCGGGCGTGGCAGACGCTGCCAGCCCGTCAACCCTGTTCCGCACCACAACCGAGAACAGGGTGTGACGGGCCAGCCTCCCGCGTCTGCCCCTGCCACCTCGCCCTCGACGGAGAGGGCGAGCTGAAGGAGGCACCCATGACTACAGATCGCAGACGCCAAACACACGTCGATATCTACGAGCGCGTCACCAACCAGATTATCGCGGCCATCGAGGCCGGCGCCGGTGACTTCCGGATGCCCTGGCATCACGACCGATCGGCCATCACCACACCCGTCAATATCGCCTCAACCAAGACTTACCGCGGCGTCAACATTCTCTCACTTTGGGCTGCGGCGCACGCGGCAGGCTACCCCACCGGCATCTGGGGCACCTACCGCCAATGGCAGGCGCTCGGCGCCCAGGTTCGCAAGGGCGAGCACGGCCACCTTGTGGTGTTCTGGACGGCCAGCGATCGCGACAAAGCGGATGACCAAGACGGAGATCGCGAAAGTGACGAGCCCACCCGCCGAATGTTCGCTCGCGGCTACTCGGTTTTTAACTGCGCTCAGGTTGACGGCTACACACCGCCCGTGATGCCGGTGTTGGCCGAGGCTAAGCGGATCGATCGGGCCGAACGGTTTTGCGCGGCTCTTGGCATCGCTATCGAATGGGATCCAGTTCTCGTTCACGACCATCATCGCGACTTCTTCGACGGCAGCGACCCCAGATGCCGAAATCCCAAATGTCGCAATCATAACGATGCGGATTCCGACCTGAAGCCGGCCACCATTCCGATCAAAATCCGGCCACCGTTCCGATTTGAAGCCGGCCACGATTCCAATCAAAGACCGTCCGGTTTCCGGCTCTGAAGATACCCCTTGGGTCAGCAACTTTGGCATCAAGCCTCCCGTTACACGAGGAGAGTTTGATGCCAGCGAAGAGAAGGCTGACCATGCGACAATTACGACAGATGCTCCGGCTTGCCGGAAGCGGGACAAGCAGCCGAGAGATTGCAGTGATCCTCGGCGTTGCCCGCAGCACCGTCCAGGATAACCTGAAGCGGGCTGCGATGGCGGGGCTGAGCTGGCCATTGCCGGGAGAGCTGACAGACGATGCTCTTGAGTCTCGGCTTTTCGCCCGCGCCGGCGTCAAGCAGGGCCAACGGCGACGTCACGAGCCGAACTGGGCACAGCTATCTATCGAATTGAAGAAGCCCGGCGTGACACTGCTGATCCTGTGGGAGGAATATCGCAGCGTCCATCCCGATGGTTATGGCTATAGCCGTTTCTGCGAGCTGTTCCGCGGGTTCGAGCAGCGCCTTTCGCCGACGATGCGCCAGGAGCATGCGGCCGGCGACAAGGTCTTCGTCGACTATTCCGGTAAGAGGGTGCCGATCGTCGATCGCAAGACTGGCGAAGTCCGCGAGGCGGAGCTGTTCCTTGGCGTGCTCGGCGCATCGAGCTACACCTTCGCCGAGGTGACCTGGACCCAGACCTTACCGGACTGGGTCGGCTCACATGTGCGCATGTTCGCCTTCTTCGGCGGTGTGCCCCGCCTGGTCGTGCCCGACAATCTGAAGTCCGGCGTCAGCCGCGCCAGCTTCTACGATCCCGAGATCAACCGCAGTTACGGCATGATGGCGTCCCACTATGGTGTCGGCGTTCTGCCGGCCCGACCGCGACGCCCGAAGGACAAAGCGAAGGTCGAGAACGGCATGCGCTTCGCCCAGAGTTGCCTTCTCGGCCGCTTGCGCAAACAGACGTTCTTCTCGCTCGCCGAGGCCAATGCCGCAATCGCCGACGTGCTGGAGCGCATCAACAATCATGTCATGCGCCGGTTGGGTGTCAGCCGCCGCCATCTCTTCGAGACGGTCGAACGCGCGGCGCTCGCAAGCTTGCCCGCCGAGGAGTACGAGTTCGCCGAATGGCGCTTTGCGCGGGTCTCGACGGATTACCATGCCGAGTTCAGGAGCTTCTTCTATTCCGTCCCGCACGCGCTCATTCGTCAGCAGGTCGATATCCGGGCGACCGCGCGAATGATCGAGATCTTCCATCGCGGCAAACGCGTCGCGGTCCATCAGCGCCGCTATGGCGGGCCGCGCTATGGAACAGACCCCGCGCACATGCCGAGCTCCCACCGCCGATACGCCGAATGGACGCCGGAGCGCTTCCGGCGCTGGGGCGCGTCCATCGGTCCGCAGACCGAAGGGCTGATCGTCGCCATTCTCGCCAGCCGGCCACATCCCGAGCAAGGCTTCAGAACATGCCTCGGCATCCTGCGCCTCTATCGCGACCTCGGCCGCGAGCGCGCCGAGGTCGTTTCGGCACGGGCCGTCGAGATCGGCGGCCTGACCTGCAAGACGATTGCCTCGCTCATCGCAACCCACAAGGCCCCCAGACATTCCACCGAACCCGCCGCCGTCATGGAACACGCCAATCTGCGTGGCCCCGGCTACTTCCATTGAGGAGACACCTGATAATGCTGACCAATCCCACCATCGACATGCTGCGCGAACTCGGCCTGACAGGCATGGCCAGCGCCTATCAGGAGCTCGAGGCGCAGCCGGAAGCCAGACACCTCGAGCATGGCGAATGGCTCGCTCTGCTGCTCGAACGCGAGGCGACCACGCGCCGCCAGAAGCGCTTCGAGGCAAGGGCTCGCGCCGCGAGGCTGCGCCATGATGCCCAGATCGAGAACATCGACTTCCGCGCCGCCCGCGGCCTCGATCGCAATCTCGTCCTGAAGCTCGCCAACTGCGACTGGATCAGGCAACACCATAGCCTCTTGCTGATCGGACCCGCCGGCGTCGGCAAGAGCTGGCTGGCCTGCGCGCTCGGACACAAGGCATGCCGCGAGGACTTCTCCGTCGCCTATCATCGCCTGCCCAGGCTGTTCGCCACCCTTGCGCTGGCGCGCGGCGACGGCCGATATCCCAAGGTCCTCAAGGCGCTCGCCAGAACCGACCTGCTCATCCTCGACGACTGGGGTCCGGAGAAGCTCAACGACGAGCAGCGGCGCGATCTCCTGGAGATCGTCGAGGACCGCTACGAGAAGCGATCCACCATCGTCACCAGCCAGGTGCCCGTCGATCACTGGTATGACATGATCGGCAATCCTACGATCGCCGATGCAATCCTCGACCGCCTTGTCCACAACGCCTACCGCATCGAACTGCACGGCGAGAGCTTGCGAAAGCAGCGTCAAACACCATCCGCCGCTTGACCGCGCGACAATCACGCGCCATGCAAAACAACGACCCAGGGGAGCATCAACTGGCCGGCTTCAGATCGGAATGGTGGCCGGAATGAAATCGGAATAGGTGGCCGACTTCGTTTCGGAATCAGCGGCCGACTTCACCGGAATACGCATCCGCTCGCCGTATCACCGCCGTTATCCCTTACTTCGGCTATGCCCGTCAGGATCGCCGTGCCACTGGCCGTACACCGATCTCGGCGAAGTTGGTAGCCAACATGATCGCCGCTGCAGGCGTCAACCGCGTGATAACGCTCGATCTCCACACTGACCAGATACAGGGGTTTTTCGATATCCCCACCGATAATCTTTATTCAGCACCCGTGATGACCCGTGACATTGAGCAGCACTACGACATCGAGAACTTAATGGTCGTTTCGCCTGATGTGGGCGGCGTGGCGCGCGCTCGTGCCATCGCCAAGCGCATTGGTACCGATCTTGCGATCGTCGACAAACGTCGACCCCGTGCTGGCGTGTCGGAAGTGATGAACATTATTGGCGATGTTTCCGGGAAAAGCTGTCTTCTGGTCGACGACATCGTCGATAGCGGCGGCACGTTGATCAACGCGGCTGAAGCGTTGTTGATATCTGGCGCCAAGGACGTTTCGGCCTATATTACCCATGGCGTTCTTTCCGAAGGTGCCTGCGAACGCATTGGTGCCAGCCAGCTCAAGGAATTGGTCGTGACCGACTCCATTCACGAAACCGAAGAGCAGCGTGAGACCACCAACATCAGACGCATCACCATCGCGCCGTTGATAGGCGAAGCGCTAGCCCGCACGGCGAGAGAGCAAAGCGTTTCAAGCCTTTTCAACTAAGCCGACACAAGCCGCGACGACCCCGCGACTGAGGAACGCCCCTCCACAACGGCATCTTCGAAGGAACGTGGCAGCGGAAGCTAGCAGCAGATTTGCTTCGTGATGATCGCGCAAATGAAATCGACCCCGTCTTGCGACCGGCCGTTGTGTTTTCTAACACCGCCGGCCGCTTTGTTGATCGTAGCGGGCGCCACCCGTGCCTTTCAATCCGCGACAGTCCATTGCGGGTTCCAGGCGATCTCCCAAAGGTGGCCATCGGGATCCTGGAAGTAGCCGGAATAGCCGCCCCAGAAGCGGTCGTGTGGGCGATCGGTGATGGTCGCGCCGGCGTCTTCGGCCTGTTTCATGACCACGTCGACCTCCTCCTTTGATTTGACGATGTGCCCGATTGACACTGCACCGAGCCGCGTCTGCGTCGCGGATATTTTTGCGTCTTTGGCAAGTGACGGCGCGGGATAGAGCGCCAGTATCAGGTCGTCGCCCATATGGAAGAAGACCACTGCGCCGTCTTCGAACTCCTGGCCGATAATTCCTTTCGTCGGCAGCTCCATGCCGTCGCGATAGAAGGCCAGAGACTTTTCGAGATCGTTTACCGCGAGCGTGAGGACTTTCAACCGTGGTTTCATGTCCGCCTCCTGATCTGAAAACGGAGAGACGCTGCCGGATGGGCCGCGCTGCTTCCGGTACATTATAGCGGAGGACGCCTGCTTTTTGAGCGGTAGTAATGGCGGTCGGCGCGACGGCCGAGCCCATGCACGAAGGTAGCACCGGTTGGTCTTGGCGGGTTTGCATATGCGAAAACGGCCCCGTCTTGCGACGGGGCCGTTTCTTTATCGTATGCCAGCGCCGCTTAGCTGAAGCGGCCGGCGGCGTGGGCGAGCATCGTGTAGACCTTGCCGGTATCCGACGTCAGATAGGTCTGGGTGATGCGCTTGTCCGGATCGTTGCGGGCAACATCGGCGAGCAGCTTCTCGAAGTCGGCGATGTAGCGGTCGACGGCAGTGCGGAACTCCGGCTCGCGATCATACTTGCGCTTGATCTCGTCGAAGGTCTGCTGGCCCTTCAGCGTATAGAGGCGACGGGTGAAGACGTCGCGCTCGCCGCGCTGGTAGCGGCGCCACAGTTCGACCGAGGCATCGTGGTCGATGGCGCGGGCGATGTCGACCGAGAGCGAGTTCAGCGACTCGACGACGTGGCGCGGGTTGCGGCTGTCGCCAGTACGGGCCGCAGGCTGTGCTTCGGCCGGGCGCTGTGGCGCCGGCGAGGGGGCCTCTTCACGCGATGCCGCACGCAGCAGATCGCGCATCCAGCCACCACCTTCTGCAACCTCGCTGGTCACCGCCTGCGATGGCGCGGGCTGGCGAACGGCCGGCTGTTCGATGCCGAGGCTGCCGCGCAGCGCCGGGGCCGGTTCCTGCCGGCGCGGCTGCTCGACCTGCTGCTGCACCACAGGCTGCTGCGCTACGGGTTGCTGGGCAACAGGCTGCTGGGCAACAGGCTGGGGCTGGACGACTGGCTGCGGCGCCGGCTGCTGCTGCAGCGGACGAGCGACCGGAGCGGCGGCAGGCTGCTGACGCAGCGGCTGCGCGACCTCGAGCTGCGTCGAGGACTTGCCGATGATGTCGGACAGTTCCTGCAGCGCCTTGATCTGTTCGCCGACGGCGCGACGCATGACCGCCGCATTTTCCTTGGCCTCTTCCGGCAGGTCGAAGGCACCGCGCTTCAGCTCCTCGCGGGTCATGTCGAGTTCCTTGCGGATCTCGCCGGCCGAGCGACGGATTTCGTCGGTCGCACCGCTGAAGCGGCCGATAGCCTCGTCGATCGCAACGCGAACCGCGTCGCGCAGTTGCCCTGCGACGCCGTCGGACTTCTTGCCGCTTTCGGCGAGCATACGCTCGATGTCGGACACCGAGGCTGCGACGCTGCCGCGCAGACGGGAGGCGACTTCCTTGGAGCGCTCCTCGGCATTGGCAAATGCGCCTTCGATCGATGCACCGGCATCTTCGCCAACCTTGGCAATCGCCTGGCGCAGCGCTTCCGAGGCGCCGAGCGCACGGCCCTCGACCGAGGAGAGCGTCTTGTTGACGTCGGCAAACGAGGTCTCGACGCCGGAGCGGAGCGTGTCGGCGATCTGGCGCGAGCGCTCCTCGGCTCGGCTGAAGACCTGCTCGACCGAGGCGCCTGCTTCGTCGCCGGCCTGGGCCAGCGTGTTTCGCATCGCTTCCGCGGCTTCGGCTGCGCGCTGTTCGGCGCTGGTCAGCAGGCGGCCAACATCCGAGAAGGACTGCTGGATGCCGCTGCGCAGGTTGCCGGCGACAAGGCCCGAGCGTTCTTCGGCCCGCTGGAAGGCGCCATCGACGAAGCCTTCGAGCGCACGCATCGTCCGTTCGATCTCTTCCGAGCGCTGGACGAGCCCGACCGACAGGGTGCGCAGTGCATCCTGGCGCTCTTCGAGCGTGCTGACGAGGTTCGACTGGGCGGCGCCGAGCAGGTCGGACGCCTGGCCGAGTACCTTCGAATGGTCCTCGAAGCGGCCGACGATGCCGCCGATCTTCGACAGGGTGGAGGCGGAAATGTCGGACAGCTTGTCGACCTTGCCTTCGATGAGGCGGGTCGAGGTCGAGAGCATGTCGGAGGCCTGACGGGTCGATTCCGACACGCGGGCTATCGTCGATTCCAGACGCTGGTCCATTTCGCCGAGGTTGTTGCTTGCCTGGTCGATGACCGTGGCGATCGCAGCGTTGTTGTCGGCGAGCTGGTCAATCAGGCCCATGGCGGTCGACTGCAGACGGTTCTCGACCATCTTCATCGCCTTCGCCGTTTCCTCGGCGCGGTGCGAGATCGCGTTCAGCGTTTCACCCGTGCGCTCGGCAATGGCATTGACCAGGGCTGCATTTTCCGCGCGCAGGCGATCGGCGCTTTCCTGGGTCACGGCGGCGATGCGTTCGGCGGCCTCGCGGCCAGTGGCGGCATATTGGTCGATGACCGGGCGGGCCTGCTCGTCGATCAGGCGCGACAGCTCCAGCGAGCGGCCGGCGAGCATCGAGTTGAGCTCGCGGGTGCGGTCGTCGAGCGTGTTGCGGATCGCTTCGCCGCGCGCTTCCAGTGCCTTCTCGGTGTTGGCGAGGCCCTGGTGGATGTTGTCGGCGTGGCTGGCGATCTGGCTGTGCGTGGCAGCAAGCCGTGCCGTTGCCGTATCGGCCGCGTCGGCGATCGACCGGGCAAGATCGGCGTGACGCGCTGCGCTGGCAGCAGCCTTCTGCTCGATCGTATTGGCAAGGTCCGCATGGCGGGCGGCGGTTGCCGCTGCCGTCTGGTCGATCGTGTTGGCGAACTCGGCCTGACGGGCCGCGAGCGCCGAAGCGAAGTCGTCGCCGGCCCTGGAGAGGAGTTCGGCCGAGCGTGCCGCTTCCGCGTCGATCTCCCGGGCAACGTCGCTGACGGCGCCGCGAAGGGTGGTGGCGAGGCCAGCAGCCTTGTCCTCGATGCGGATGGCTTCTGCGCCGAGTTCCTGAGCGACATCGCCGACGGCGCCGCGAAGCGTGGTGACGAGGCCGGCGGCCTGGTCCTCGATGCGGACGGCTTCTGCATCGAACTCCTGGGCCACGTTGCCGACTGCGCCGCGAAGCGTGGTGACGAGGCCGGAAGCCTGGTCCTCGATGCGGACGGCTTCTGCATCGAACTCCTTGGCCACGTTGCCGACTGCGCCGCGAAGCGTTGTGACGAGGCCGGAAGCCTTGTCCTCGATGCGGACGGTCTCTGCATCGAACTCCTGAGCCACGTCGCCGACTGCGCTGCGCAGATTGCTGACGAGATCGGTGGTCTTGCCTTCGAGGCGGGAGGCTTCCGCGTCCAGATCCTGCGTCGCTTCGCTGACCGCACCACGCAGGCTGCTGACGAGAACGGCAGCCTTGCCTTCGATTGTCCGGTTGACGTTTTCAAGGCCGATGTTCAGGGCACGATCCATGGTGCCGAGACGTTCGGCGATGCGTTCCGCACCAGCCTCGATGGCGCCGGAGATCCGGCTTGCCGCCGTCTCGCTCATGCGATCGATGTCGCCCGCCCGGTCGCCGAGGCTGTCGGCGATGCGCTGGCCGGCGCCGTCGACGACCTCGTTGACGCTGCCGACGCTGTCACGGACGCGTTCTTCAAGTGAGCTGAGGCTGACTTCCAGGCGGAGGCCGGTATCGTCGACCAGGGCGTTGACGTCGTTGACGCTGCCGCGGATGCGGTCCTGCAGGGCGCCGAGGCTGTTTTCGATGAGGGTGCCGGTATCGCCGACAACCGAACCGACGCTGGTGACGCTGCCGCGGATCCGATCTTCCAGCGCACTGAGGCCGCCTTCGACGCGGGCAGCGGCATCGTCGACGACGGAGCCGACATTGGCAACGCTGCCACGGATGCGGTTTTCAAGCGCGCCGAGGTTGCTTTCGATGCGGGCGCCGGTGTCGTCGACGACCGTGCCGACATTGCCGACGGTGTTGCGAATGCGATCTTCGAGCACACCGACGCGGGTTTCGATATGCATGCCCGTTTCATCGACGATCGAGCCGATGTTGCCCGCGCTTTCGCGCATGCGCTCCTCAAGGGAGCCAAGGCTCGTCTCGATGCGCAAGCCGGTATCGTCGAGGCGGTCGTTGATGCCGTTGATCGACATGTCGACGCGGTTGGTGAGGCTGTCGGCCGCGAGGCTGATCTGGTTGGCGGTCTCGGCCAGGCGCTCAGCGATGTGCCCCGTCGTCGAACGCATGCGCGTGTCGAGCGTTTCGCCGCTGCGGTCGATGACGCCGGCAAGCGCGGACTGGCGCTCTTCCAGCGACATTTCCAGCATGCTGGCGCTGGTGGCGAGCGTGGTGGCGATAGCGGTCGACTGATCGGCCAGCATGCCTTCGAGCTGATCGCGACCCTGGCCGACGGCGAGGTTGATCGCGTTGATCCGATCGTCGAGCGTGGCGCGGATCTGTTCGTGCGTCGACGACAGCGTATCGCGCAGATGCTCGGCGCGGCCGCTCAGCGTCTGCTCGATTTCGGCTGCCTTGCCGGCGAGCGAGGCGGTCGCTTCGGTCGTGCGTGCGGTCAGGGCATCGGCGATGTGAGCGCTGGTCTCGGTCAGCGTGTCGGAAATCTTGCCGACGCGGCCACTGAGATCCTCGGCGATGCGGGCGCTCGTCTGGGTGAGGGTGTCGGAGATCAGGCTGACGCGGCCGCCGAGGTTTTCTGCGATCGAGCTGACGCTCTCGGAGAGCTTCTGCTCGATATCGCCGACGCGGTCGGTCATGGTTTCGGCGACGGCCGTTGCGCGGAACGTCAGGCTGTCGGCCACGTCTTCGGCGTGGCGGCTCAGCGTGTTGGCCATTTCATTGGCGCGCGACGACATCGTCGAGGTAATGGCGGCGGCACGTTCGGCGAGGACGCCATCGAGGGCCGACGTCTGGGTCGTGAGCGCTTCGGAGATCGCTTCGCCACGCTCGGACAGAACGCGCTCCAGCCGGTCGGCCGTGCCGCTGACGGCGTTGTCGATCGAGTCCGCGCCCATGGACAGAATGGTCGAAAGGGTGAGCGTGCGCTCGGAGAGCGTGTTGTCCAGGCGGTGCTGGCTGGCAGCGATCGCGCTGGTGATTTCGTCGGTCGAGCCGCTGAGCGTCTGTTCGATGCGGGCATGGGCGGCGTGCAGGCCGTCGACGAAGGCGGCGGTGCGGGTGTCGAGCCCCTCGGTCAGGCGCTGTTCGCTGGTGGTGAGCGCGCTTGCAAGCGCGTCGGCGCGCTGGCCGAAGCCGTTTTCGATGCGCTCCTGCGCCTGGGAGAGGGCGCCCATGAGGCCGCTGGTCTTCTCGGAAAGGACGCTGTCGATGCGGCTGTGCGCATCGCCGACCAGGTTGCCGAGCTCCGAGGTCCGGCTGGTGATCGTTTCCTCGATGAAGTCCTGGGTCGCGCCGAGCGTCGCGGCCAGCGTCAACGACTGGTCGGAGAGGGCGGAGCCAATCTTCTCGATGCTGCTGTCGAGCGCGCCGCCGATCGCTTCCGATCCGCCGGAGACGGTCTCGTTGATGCGGTGCAGGCTTTCCATGAGCTTGGTGTCGAGCATGCTTGCGCGCTTGTCGAAGGCCGAGGCAAACTCGTGGAAACGCTCGTCGAAGGCGGTCGCAAGCTGGCCGACGGTGGTCTGCAGCTTTTCTTCGAAGAAGCCGCCGCGCAGGTCCAGATCCATGATCGCATCGTCGGCGCTGGAACGCAGGCTCTGACGGAAGCTTGCGCCTTTCTCGTCGAGCGTGGCGTTGAGCGAGGCGAGGACATGATCGAGGCCGCCGGTGATCGCCTGCTGGCCGACGCTGAGACTTTCGTTCAGGTCACGCGTGCGGGCGATCAGCGTCTCGTTGAGCTGGCGTGCGCGGTCGTTCAATGCCGCGTTCAGCCTTTCGGTGCTGGCGTCGAGCGAGGAGGCGCGCGTTTCGAACTGGCTGAGCAGGTCGTCGCCGCGCTTCGTCAGCGTCTCGCTCAACTGGTCGAGCCGGGTATCGAATTCGGTGCTGAGGCCAAGGCCGGCCGCCGTCAGCCCGGAAAGCAGCGCATCCGTGCGGGATGACAGCATGGTGCCGATCGACTGCAGGGCGGTGTCCGACTTTTCGCTAAGGGCTGCGGCGCGCGTGTCGATCAGCGAGGCGAAGGCTTCGCCCGAAATCGCGATGCGCGAGGCGATGTCATCGCTCGCCTGTTCCAGGTCATCCTTCAGCTTGCCGTGGGCGCCGGATATCGCCGAACGGATACGCTCCGAATGACCGATGATCGCTTCGCGCTCGAGGCCGAGTTCTTGGACCAGCGTGCGGACGCGCAGTTCGTTTTCGCTATAGCTGCGCTCAAGCGCGTTGACTTCGGAATGAACAAGCGTTTCGAGTTCGGTGGCGCGCGCGATGGTGCGCTCGATACCCTCGTTCATCGCCGAGACTTCGCGGCGAACGGCCTGGCCGACAGTCATGACGCGATCGGCTGCGGCCGTTTCGGGCTCGGCAAGGCGCAGCGCGACCTCAGCCATGGAGCGGGCCGCGTTGCGCAATTCCTGCGCACGGGCGATCATGATGGCGAAGGAGAAGAAAAGCATGACCGGCAGCAGGATGCCGATCGCAACGCCAATGGCGCCGGGCGTCGCAGCCAGATCGCTCAGGGAGCGGATCTGCCAGATCTGCGGGCCATAGAGCAGGTTGGCAATGCCGAGGCCGGCGATGGCCCAGATGATCGACACCAGCGCGGCAACCCGGATCGCGGCGCGATTGGAGCGCACGTCGAGTGCGCGCAGCATCGCAGCCGGCGAACGGCGCCCATCGTCGTTGGCGGCGGAAAGGGAAGGGGATTTGGGCGCAGGTTCCGGGGCGAGCGTCTTGGCGGCTTCGGCAGCACGCGCCGCGCGGGATGGCTCCGGTTGAGTCTTTGCTCTTTTATTCTGATCGGGCGCGGGCGCCTGATTGCCGGGCTGAGACACATTTTCCTCCGGATCATCCAAGGAAGTCTTGTCGTTCGGGCTCGAGTTAAGCTCGTCGAAATCGATCGTCAGGGCAGCTTCCAAAGCCTGGAAGGCCTTCTCGTCGATTGACTCATTGCTCTTTTTCGTCGCCATAGGGATACGCCTCATTACCTTTTGCCAGCGACAAAGCTGCCAGCGCTCGCGCACAACGGGCGGGCCGGCTTCTTCCTCGCGGGCTGTGACGGCAAGATACGCGCATCGGATCTACGCAATACCCTACTGATCACACACTGCATTGCCTCGACGGATAGTCACATTTGTGGCCGAAAGGGACCACGAGTTGAGCTTATCCACCGGAACGGTTGCCATTTTCGTACGCAGGCAAGTTCCTAAGCGTATCGTAGTGACACATTAGCTGGGTTCTTACAATTATGAGCGCTCGGGCTTAATTAAAATCCTAATGAAATCTTAATGTGATAACGGTGCCAAAGCCAGAAAATACAAGGAAATCAGACGGTTTAACAGCCGTTAACCATTTCCCCAGATTCCTGCCCATATTGCGCCCCGATTTAAGCTGATAGCAGCCCGCACCCGCAAAGGATGTGTATCTGAGTTTGCGCGTGTAGGTGTGGGCGATATGGCGACACCGAAACAAGACCAACATACAATAAACAATAGGGAATTTGGCTCATGGCGGCCCTCAGGATTGCCTTCGAAGCTCCGGACACCCCGGGAAACTCTGCAGCTACCGGCAAGAAGCCGATCGACTTCGCCCACCTTGCGGCACAGACGATGGGTGACAAGGCTTTGGAAATCGAAGTGCTGCAACTCTTCGCGCGCCAGGCGCGCCAGGTCATGAAAGAGATCGTCGAGGGAGAGAGCACGCTTCGCGCTCAGGCTGCCCACCGGCTGAAGGGCGCTGCACTTGCAGTCGGCGCCGTCGACGTTGCCAGCATTGCCGGCGCGATCGAGCAAAACCCGGCAGACGCATCGCTCTCCGACACGCTTTCGGCCGCTGTGCTCGAGGCCGAGCTCTTCATATTGAAGCTCAGCCGCTAAATCGCGGCCCGACGGCGCCGGAAACGGCCAACGCTTTCCCGCCGTCCCACATTTCAAGATAGTGGCCTCGCGCTTGCTGTGCGCGAGGCACGCAGCGATTGCCGTTGTTGACTGGCCGGCGGATTTGTTGGAAGAACTTCCACTGAATTTGCGCCCGAGCGGCGTGCGTTCTGAACAGGCTTTGCGCCTTGCCAGTCCCAGCAGTTCATTCCGGAAAGAGACATGACAAAACTTACGATCGTTGCCTTTGATGGCGCGCGCCATGAACTTGATGTCGAAAACGGCTCGACGGTCATGGAAAATGCCGTTCGCAATTCGGTTCCCGGCATCGAAGCCGAATGCGGCGGAGCCTGCGCCTGTGCGACCTGTCATGTCTATGTCGACGACGCCTGGTCGGCTGCGGTCGGCGCTCCGGAAGCCATGGAAGAAGACATGCTGGACTTTGCCTACGATGTCCGGCCGACGTCGCGGCTTTCCTGTCAGATCAAGATGAGCGACGCACTCGACGGTCTCGTCGTGCATGTGCCGGAGCGCCAGGCCTAAAGCGCGCCGCGAGTTCTCAAATTCGCTCCTTGCGCCTTAAGTTATTGGTATTTCGCATGTCGTTGTCGCAGAACCGCTGCACGGTTTTTTGCGCGACATGCTCAGGCACCCTCCAATTCGTAGCTGACCCACAAAAAAAGCGCCTCGCCAGTCGTTGGACAAGCGAGGCGAGGAGGGCGCATCGCTGACAGATGAGGGAGGGGACATCTGCAGCACCAAGACACGCCAGGAGAACCCACTTTGGCCTCGCTGTTCAATTTCTTCTTTTTAATATTGAACAACGCCGCCTAAACTAAAGTAATGGCAACATTTAAGCTCTTCGCACAACTACTGCGCCGCGCTTAACCCGCTCATTCGGCGGAGGCTAGTCTTGACCCTGGCCCCTCGCTCTATGGTTTCAATATAGATGAGTCGGCGGCTGCCAGCCATCGTTATATTTCACCAATAAAATACTGTGGGTATTGGCGCTGAAATCGCGCCGAGCCGGACTATAGTCAGGCTCTTCTTCAGGGTATGGCCCCCGCTACCTATTGTTGCGTTTTCTTCAGCGCTTCGAGCCGGTATTGCAGGAGCCGGATCATGCGTTTGTCGAAATTGGCGGCTTCGGTGCGATCGAAGCGCGCCTGATCCTTGTCGTGCGCTTCGATCGCCGTGATGCTGACCCGCGCGACGCTTGCCTGCATGCGTTCGCAATCCGCTTCCGGCTTCAGGGCGAGGAACATCTTTTCCATGCGGCGGGCGTGGTTGCGGGCAATTTCAGCGTGCCGCTCCTCATGGCGCTTGATGTCGCTCGAGAGTGTGTCCCAGACCAGAGCCAGGTCACGACCGGCCTGACGGCGGTATTTCCAGCGCGGCAGGATGATGCGGGTGCTGAGCGTTACGCGCGCCGAGCCGACCGCGCAGCGGCCGCCACGGTTGACGTAGGTGATGGAGCCGCCGAACTTTATCCGGGTGGCGCCCGGGTGGCGCGCGCCGGTGGATTTCATCATCGGGCCACCGGCAGAAAGCGCCTTGTCGAGTTCCTCCGCAGTCCGTCCACCGATCGTGAAATAGGAAAAGCTCTTGTTGATCACGGTTTCGCCCGACGCAGCGCTCAAGGGGGCGGCGACCAGGAGAGCGAGGAGGGCGGCTTTGAACGGGACGCGTACTCGGGACATCAATGCGTGGTTCTCTTCAGTTGAACTTCGATCAAGCTTGGGGCATAGCCACGACCGGCGCAACAGCAAATCGAGGGCTCTCGGCCGAATGCGGATCGTGAGGGAAAATGACTTACAATCCATTTCAGAAAATTAGCTGGAAGCTGGCGCATGGGCGCAGCCTGGAACTCGGGCCGCGTGGCGTTTTGATGGCGATCGTCAATGTTACCCCGGATTCTTTTTCCGATGGCGGACGTTTCATCGATGCTGTTGCAGCGGCGGCGCAGGGCGTGCGGTGCCTTGAGGAGGGCGCATTGATCCTCGATATCGGCGGTGAATCGACCCGGCCGGATGCGGCGACAGTGAGCGCCGAGGAGGAGCAGGCGCGCATCCTGCCGGTGATCTCCGCGCTCAGCCGCGACACCGATGCACTGATCTCCGTCGATACCTACCGCGCTTCGACGGCGCGGCTGGCGGTCGAGGCAGGCGCGCACATCGTCAATGACGTGCACGGCCTGCAGCGCGAGCCGGACATCGCGACCGTTGCCGCGGATACCGGAGCAGGGCTCTGCATCATGCATACGGGCCGCGACCGGCAAAAGCTCGCCGACGTGATCGACGATCAGTTCCATTTCCTCGAACGATCCCTCGAAATCGCCGAAGCCGCCGGTGTCACGCGCGACCATATCGTCTTGGATCCGGGCTTCGGCTTTGCCAAGGATACGGATGAAAACCTCGAACTCATGGCGCGATTTGCCGAGTTGCACCGTTTCGAGCTTCCGTTCCTGGTCGGAACGTCCCGGAAGCGCTTCGTTGGGGCGGTGAGCGGCCGCGAGGCGGGCGACAGGGATGTGGCGACGGCGGCGACCACCGCGCTGCTGCGTGCTGCCGGCGCCTCGATTTTCCGCGTACACGATGTCGCAAACAGCAGGGATGCGCTGGCCATGGCCGATGCTATGCTCAAGGCCAGGGCGGAATGAGGAAAAGCGCGTGCGGCTCTTTTCCCGCATCCGACTGCAACCGATCAGAATCGATCACGTCATGAATTAGGTCGGCCTGACCCAATATCAGCGTGATCCCAGAAAAGCCGACGGGACGGAGAAGCATGAGCCCGACTTACACAATCACTCTCAAGAACTGTGCCTTCTTCGCGCGCCATGGCGTCTTCGACGAAGAAGAGCTCCTCGGGCAGCGCTTCTTCGTGGATGCCGAGCTCGAAGTCGAGCAGGGAACGGCGCTCGTCGATGATTCGATCGAAGACACCGTCCATTATGGCATTGCCTTTCAGGAGATCGAGCGCATCGTCACGGGGCGCCGCCGTTACCTGATCGAGGCGCTGGCGCTGGAAGTCGCCAAGACGCTCTGTGTGCGATTTCCGCAGATCAAGCGCGCCAAGGTCTCGATCCGCAAGCCGAACGCGCCCGTGCCCGGCGTGCTCGACTATGTCGAAGTGACGGTCGAGCATGTCGTCTGAGGCGGGCTGGCGGGTCGCCACACTCGGCCTCGGCGGCAACCTCGGCGATCCGCGCAAGGCGATGGCCGAGGCGCTGCGGGCTCTCGATGCGCGCGACGACTGCGTCATCGAGGCTGTGTCGCGGCTCTATCGCACACCACCGTGGGGAAAGACCGATCAGGCCTGGTTCTTCAACGCCTGTGCTCAGGTCAGGACGACTTTGAAGCCCGAGGCTTTGCTCGATACGTGTCTCGACATCGAACGTTCGATGAAGCGGGTGCGTGACGAGCGCTGGGGACCGCGCACGCTGGATATCGACGTTCTGACCTATGAAGAGGTGGCCCAGGCTGAAACACGGCTGGAACTGCCGCACCCGAGAATGACGGACCGGGGCTTCGTGCTGATGCCGCTTGCCGACATCGCCGCCGATTTGCCGGTGCGCGGGCGCACGGTGGGCGACTGGTTGGGTGGGGCGGATGTAGCAGGCATAGAGGTTGCCGATGGCGACATGACCTGGTGGCGCGCAGACACCTGACCTCTCCCATCAAGTCGATGAGACCTTTTTAAAACGATAAAGCCCCGGCAAATACTGCCGGGGCTTTATTGTTTGACTGTGCTTTGGAGTTACTTGATCGAGCCGACGGCAATCGCATCGAGCTGGCGGTTGAGGCTGACGCCGATGACCGGAACCATCGTCTCCTCGACCTTGACCGAAATGGTGATGTTCATCGTCTGATCGTCCTGAAGGCGGGCGATCATGGCGCCGTTCAGCTTCTTGCGGTTGATGCCGACGACGACCTTGTCCTTGGCGACATTGCCGGAAACGACATCGAGGCCCTTGCCCTCGGCGCCGTCGAGGAACTTGCCGCTGTAGCTGTTGCCCTTGCGGGTGATCACCGCCGACATCGGCTGCTTGAACACGCCGACGCGGCAGAAGCCGTCGAGCTTGATGCCCGTGTCGTCACCGGCAACCGGTTCGCCGGAGAGATCGCAGGTGAACTTGGTACCCTTGTACTTGCCAGCGACGATCTCGCCCGGGCCTTTCCACTGGCCGGCAACCTTCTCGAAGAAGGCCTTGTCCTTGGCGCCGGAAAGGGCTGGCGTCGCAACGCCGACGGTAGCCGCAAGCGCGATGGCGGCAGTGCCGCGAGCGATCAAAGAGGGGCGCGAGAACATAAACGATCCTTGATGGGTCAACGTCCGAAACTGGAAGCCACATTTGCGCGCAAATGGTTAACGGACGGTTTCCGGGCGCCTGATGTTGTGGCTTCTTTGTGGCCGTCGGGGCGATTGTTCACAGGGTCTCCGGCGTGTCGGAGCCACCGGCCGGAAGTGCTCTGCCGGACGCAGCGGATGCGTGTGAAACTTGTCCCGACCGCCCTACGTATAGTCATGGGAAACGGGAGATTTCCCATGAACACGACGGAATATGATCCCCAGACGATCACGACACGCGCGCAGGCAAGACTGACGATCCGGCGGCACCGACTTGTCACGCGTCTTACCCATTGGGCGTGGGCGGTGGCCCTGTTCTTGCTGCTGCTCAGCGGCCTGCAAATCTTCAACGCGCATCCGGCGCTCTATATTGGCCAGCAATCCGGCTTCGCCTTCGACAACGGCGTCTTTTCAATCCAGCCGAGTCGCGACCGGAATGGCGAGGTCCGGGGTATAACGACCGTGTTGGGGCGAAACTTCGATACCACCGGCGTCCTCGGCGTCAGCGGGGCCAAGCAGGTACGCGCCTACAGGGCCTTTCCCGCCTGGCTGACCGTGCCATCTTACCAGGACCTTGCTACGGGACGGGTCGTGCATTTCTTCTTCGCCTGGGTCTTTGCGACGGTCTACGCCATCTGGTTCATGGCAAGCGTGATCAATGGGCACCTGAGGCGCGATATCCTTCCCGGCTGGGGCGATATCCGCGCGTTGCCGCACACCTTGACCGAGCACATTCGCTTTCACTTCGACCACGATGGGCGCTACAACAGCTTGCAGAAACTCTCCTACGCGCTTGTTCTCCTGTTGTTTTTCCCGCTGATGATCCTGACGGGCCTGACGATGTCACCGGGCATGAACGCTGCCTGGCCGTGGCTGCTCGACCTCTTCGGCGGGAGGCAGACGGCCCGCACGATCCACTTCGTCGTTATGCTCCTTCTCGTCGGGTTCTTCGTCGTGCACCTGTTCATGGTGTTTGCCGCCGGGCCGATCAACGAGATGCGGTCGATGATTACCGGCCGCTACCGTCTCGACGATCGACACAAGGGAGGGAATGCGAGATGACGCGCTTGTTCGTCAGTCGCCGTCGTTTCATGGGCATCGCCGGGGTGGCTGCATCCACCGTTCCGCTTGCCGGCTGCGATATGCTCGATGGGTTGCTTGCGGGCGACGATCCGGTGCGTGGCTTTCTCGCATCGGCCAACACACTGACCTACCGGTTGCAGCGACTTTTGATCCCCGTGGATCGGCTCGCACCGGAGTTCTCGGAAAGCGAGATCCGTCAGGGGCAGCGGCCGAACGGCTCGACGGACCCGACCGACCCGGCTTATCTCGCGCTGAAGGACGCGGAGTTTGCTGCCTATCGGCTCAATGTCTCGGGGCTCGTGGAGCGACCGATGCAACTGACGCTCGACGAACTCCGCAACATGCCGTCACGCACGCAGATCACACGGCATGACTGCGTCGAAGGTTGGAGTTGCGTCGCCAAGTGGACGGGCGTGCCGCTGGCCCGAGTGCTGGATGAGGCAGGCGTGAAGAGCGACGCACGTTACGTTGTCTTCCATTGCTTCGACAGCATGTCGCTCGGGCTTGCGGGCTCGGCAGCCTACTATGAATCGACCGACATGATCGACGCCCGCCATCCGCAGACGATTCTGGCCTATGGCCTGAATGGAACGCTGCTTCCAGTCGCCAACGGCGCGCCGTTGCGTGTGCGCATCGAACGCCAGCTCGGCTACAAGATGGCGAAGTACATCCGGGCGATCGAAGTGGTCTCCGATCTCTCGAAGATTGGCGGAGGACGCGGCGGCTATTGGGAAGATCTCGGCTACGACTGGTATGCCGGTATCTAGAGCGCCGTGCGTTCAGATGAACGCACTAACGCCGCTCTGGCACTTTGTTTCTGGAGCATCTTTCCGCGTTTCTGGAGCATCTTTCCGCTTTCACGTGATTCGACTTGAAAGCGGGATGCTCCAGTGCCAACCGAACATGCCCTATTTCTCGCCGCCTTCGCTGCCGGCGCGCCCGGCACCCGGACTTAAGTCGGCCAGAAAATCGCCGATACCAGGGCGTTTCAACGCGCGGAACGGCATAGGACGGCAGAGGTCCATCGCCGCGATGCCGATACGCGCTGTCATCAGGCCGTTGATCACGCCTTCGCCAAGACGCGCCGAGAGCTTCGAGGCGAGGCCGTGACCAAGCACCTGCTGGATGAGGCTGTCACCGGCGGCGATCGAGCCGGTAACGGCAAGATGGGCGATGACGTCGCGCATCAGCCTCAGCAGACCGAGCGTGCCGGGGCGGCCGCCGTAGAGTTCGGCCATGGAGCGGATCAGGCGGGCGGATTCATAGAGCACATAACCGAGGTCGACCAAGGCACGCGGGCTGACGGCTGTGACGATCGATACGCGCTTCGAGGCGGCAAGAATGAGGCGGCGGGCCTCGCGGTCGAGCGGGCTCAGGAGTTCGCGTTCGGTGAGTTCGATCAGATGCGGCCCATCGATGATCTCGCCCTCGGTTTCCTTCAGCCGCGTGCGGCCGCGTGCCGTTCGTGGATTGCTGGCCAGCAGATGGACGAGCTTCGTCTGCGCCGACCGCGCGCGCTTGGTGTTGCCCGAGGTCGCTGCAGCCTCCGTTTCCGATTTCAGCTTCTGGATGGCGGTAAGCTGCATCATCCCGGAGAGCTCGCGGGCAACGACGATCAGCAGCGCCAGCAGTCCGATCGCGACGACGGCAAGGGCGGTGTAACCGAGCCAATCGGCGCGGGTGAAGAGATCGCGCAGCAGGCGGTCGACCCAAAGGCCGGCGGCCAGCGAGAGAATGATGCCGAGAGCGCCGATCGCGATCTTGCCGACCGACAGGCGACGCTTGCGCGGGCTTGCTTCCGGCAACGCGAGCGCCTCGACCGCCAGCGTGGTCTCGCGGAACGGATCTTCCGCATCCGGCGTCAGCACCACATTGTCATCGAAGCTCGCGGGCGAACGCGGGACGCGCGACTGTGGGGCGGCCTGGACAGGCTTCTCCTCTCCAACCGAAAAGGCGCCGGGTCGGCGGCTGCGGCCGTTACTATCGTCACTCATGCGAGCCGGTCTCCGAACAGAAATTGCATGGCTCGGTCGAGACGGATATGCGGTACCGACAGTTTTAAGCCGCCGCCGGTTTCTTCGAGATGCGGCGGGCGGAAGCGGACGAAGCTGAGCTCTGGCAGAGGGTGGGCGCTTTCGACGAAGGTCGTTCCGCCCGACTGCATCTCGATCGCCTTGAAGAGCACTTCAGGATCTTCCGGCAAGTCACCGGGAAATATTGCGGTTTTCTTCTCGCCGTCAAAGATTTCGCCGTTGATCTCCTCGCCGGCGATCGGGGTGCCGACGATCACCGGCAGCGCATGGCCGTCGTGGTTGACGGTCGCTTCGCGGGTCGCCCTGACGGATGCAAGCGCCATGACCTCGAGGCCGGCGCCGCTCATGCCGATGCTCTGCGCGGCGCGATCGACCAGGCGCGCGGAGATGCGCTCCAACCGGTCGTGGCTTTCGTGATGCAGATGATCCGCCTTCGTCGCGGCGATCAGCACCTTGTCGATCCGGCGTGTCAGGAAGGAGGAGAGCCAGCTGTTGGTTCCCGGGCGGAAGCAGGCGAGCACGTCGGCAAGCGCCTGCTCGAGATCGAGCAGCGCTTCGGGGCCATTGTTGATCGCCTGGAGCGCATCGACCAGCACGATCTGGCGGTCGAGCCGTGTGAAGTGTTCGCGAAAGAACGGGCTCACCACATGCTTCTTGTAGGCCTCGTAGCGCCGCTCCATCATCGCCCAGAGCGAACCTTTCGGTGCGCGGCCATCCGGGAGATCGGGAAGCGGCGAGAAGGTGAGTGCCGGCGACCCCTCGAGATCGCCCGGCATCAGGAAGCGGCCAGGCGGGAGGGTCGAAGGAGAGCGTTCGTCCGCCTTGCAGGCCCTCAGATAGCCCGTGAAACTTTCGGCAAGCCTGCGGGCGCTCGCCTCGTCGGCAACGGCCGTCGGTCCGGCCGAAGCGGCCAGCGTCAGCCACTCCGCCGAAAAGGTGCTCCGGCTGGCGGCATGGGCGCGTGCCACGGCGTTGTTGCTGAACGCGCGGAAATCCTGTGCCAGCAGGGGCAGATCGAGCAACCACTCACCGGGGTAATCGACGATATCGAGCGACAGGCGGCCGGGAGAGAACAGCCGGTTCCAGCCGCTGGCACTCTCATAGTCGATCGTGATGCGCAGTTGCGAAATGGCGCGGGTCGAATCCGGCCAGATGCGATCGCGCACCAGGGCAGCGATGTGGTCCTCGTATTGGAAGCGCGGTACGGCATCGTCCGGCTGCGGTTGAAGCCTGACCTTCGAGACCCGCCCGGAACGCACCGGCTCGAACACCGGCAGGCGTCCGCCGTTCAGGAGATTGTGCACCAGCGACGAGATGAAAACCGTCTTGCCGGAGCGCGACAGACCGGTGACACCGAGGCGGATGGAGGGATTGACGAGGCCGGAGGCTCGGTCGGTCAGATTGTCGAGCGCAATCAGGGCGTCGTCTTTGAAGCTGGTCAGGTTGGGCGCCAAATCTTGCTCTTTCTTGCGGCGTAGTTCCGTGGGGCGTTCTGCTGGCGTCGTCCGGCAGAACTGTCGCACGCAGGCAGCCACCGCGATATAGGCAATATTTCCCCGGTCGCAACGAGGATCCGGCAATTCTTCTATTGGTTGGGCAGCAGGATCGAGACCAATGTCGCGACCGCTGCGCCATCTTTCGGCGCGACGACGGGCAGGTCGAGGATCGAAAGCCCCCCCGGCGGATAACCGTAGGCAAACGCCTCACGCGCTGCGTCGTCTCCGATCAGCCGGTGAAGCAATTGCTCGATCATCGGGTTGTGCCCGACCAGCATCAGCGAATTCAGATGCCGATGGGCGTCGATGAGATCGAAGTAGACCGTTGCCGGTCCCGAATAGAGTGCATCGATGTAACGGATATCGAGACTTTCACTGACGGTGCGAAAGAACGGTTCGGCGGTTTCGCGGCAGCGCACGGCGGTGGAACAGAGGATGCGCTCGGGGCGGATGCCGCGGTCGGCAGCCATCTGCGCGAGCCGTTCCGCATCGACATAACCGACCTCGTCCAGCGCCCGGTCGAAGTCGCGTTGCCCGGGCAACGCCCAACCGGAGCGTGCGTGCCGCAGAAGGTAAAGGCGAAGGGCCTTGGGGGCGCTGTCTTGCATCGAGCGGTTTCCGGTGGCTGCCTGTCGCTTGTGGCGGCAGGGTCGAATGGTGTTGTCCGGGCACAGCTTGCGCGTCGCCCGGCAGACCTCCACCTTTTCCCTCGGGAGCCGCAAAGATCAAGCTGCCGGCTGCTTTTTTCCGGGGATCGGCAAGCTGCTGCGCTTTGCCGCGGTCGCGATCAGGCGATCCAATGACGCAAACACATCAGTGTCACTTTTCAGCGAGGACGGCCGGACGCAGCGGTACGTACAAGCAGGAATTCAAGTTCCAATGTGTAATTTTGATGAAATATTCGTCAGTTAGCCTGAATCGCGAGCAATATTAAAATACGGTTGAGTGCCTGTTCCGAGGCTTGAATCAAGGCTTCCATAGGTCTATACAGCGCCGCAATGAGATGTTCTTCAGGAGAATCGCGTTGAGTGAGAAGATCGATCTTAGTACCTTCGTCCTATCCGAGGACGATGAATTCATGAATGCCAACCACCGGGCGTATTTCCGGGCCAAGTTGAATGCTTGGAAAAATGACATCCTTCGTGAGGCACGCGAGACACTGGATCACTTGGCAGAGGAGAGCGCCAATCATCCCGATCTCGCAGACAGGGCTTCTTCCGAAACGGATCGGGCAATTGAGCTCAGAGCCCGGGACCGTCAGCGCAAGCTGATCTCCAAGATCGACGCGGCGCTGCAACGGCTCGATGAAGGCACCTACGGCTACTGCGAAGAGACCGGTGAGCCAATCGGCCTGAAGCGGCTGGACGCACGGCCAATCGCAACCCTGTCGATCGAGGCGCAAGAGCGTCACGAGCGTCGGGAAAAGGTCTACCGGGACGAATAAGATATCCGACTATCGGAACTGTCTGAAAAAAGGCGCGGCTCAAACCGCGCCTTTTTCTTTTGGACCGATTGCTTACCAAGGGTGGACCGCTTCGCGATGCCCAGCGGCGTCACCCGCGAGGGGAAGCTATGGCTTCCGGCCGGCCGAGATATCGGCCAGCATACGGTTCATTTCTTCTTCGATGGTCGGCTCCTTGCGGCCGCCTTCGGCGCCGGGGGCGCCAAGCGTCGGCTCCTGACGGCCGGATGGCGCCAGGGAGCGGCTCTCCGGTGCCACCATGTTCGTGGAGGCAACGGTGACTGGGTTCGGTACTGTGGCCGGGCCAAGACGCTGCAGGTCGCCGCTGATCTCCGCATCGAGCAGGCGCTCGAAATCCGTGAGGGCAGTGGCCGGCGCCGGCTGGGGCTGCTGGATGGTGGGGGCCGGGCGCTGCAACTGCACGGGTTGTACGGGGATTGGCTGCGCCTGGACTTGCTGGACCGCCGGTGCGGACCTGTTTATGGCGATTTCGAAGTTCGACTGGGGCGCCGAAGCGGCCGTGACAGCCGGGATTTCCGGAGCCTGCTGCACGGACGGACGGACAGGCGGACGTTGTTCGGCCGCAAGGACGGGTGCGGCGACCGGTTGTTCCTCCGGTTGGGCAACGGGGCGGACCGGCGTTACGGCGGCGACGGTTTCAGCTTCAAGCGAAGGTGCGGCTTGTTGCGGAAGCTCTCGCGTTGCCGGCCGGCTGTCCACTGCCAGCGGTTCCGCTACCTTGCGCTCCGCGACGGCCGCACGCTCCTCGGGCGCACCGATCCGGCTCTCGATGACGATATCCGTCGGGCCGCCGATCATGATCAGATGCTCGACATCATCGCGGCGCACGAGCACCAGGCGGCGACGGGTGTCGACGGCAGCGGCATCGAGCACGGCAAGGCGCGGCTGGCGGTTCTTGCCGCCGCGAATGAAGGGCGAGGAGGGGCGATTGCGCATGATCCAGAGCACGGCCACGAGGCAGAGAAGTCCGATCGCGACGGCTGCGGCGGCGATGACGAACCGGCTGCCATTGTCTGCGATGATCGTTTCCATCATAGGCTGAACTCCTTCTGCCTTTCGAGTGCCAGTATTTGACGGCTTTTTTCGGGCCCGGACAAGGACTTCGCCGACATTCCCTGTGAATTGGCTGCAATGCTTCCGCAGAGGTGCTTTTTGCTGTTATCTCTGATTGTTAAAGATGATTCTTGTCCGAATGATCGAGGGCCTATCGGGAATGACCGATTTCGCCCGGCGGATTACGCGGATACCGGCCGGAAGTGCCGGCCCGCGCGCGCGGTGCCGGCCGCATAAGAGGATCCGATGACGAAATTGCGGCAGTCAGGCGACTACCAGATGCCGGTTGTTGACCGTGGCGTCAGGCCAGGCACCGTGCTGCGGATCGTTCTGCTCGCGATCGTCCTCACCGTGTCAGCCATCGCCTTCGTGATCTTCAAGAACGAGATGGAAAACGAGATCGTTCTCGGCATCCTCGGCGTTCTTGCCATGGTCGGCATCTTCTTCCTCGTCTCCTCCGTCATCGGCTTCATCGAGGTCATGCCGCAGTCGCGCCCGGACGAACTGGCGCGCGCCTTTCTCGATGCCCATGAGGACGGCACGATCGTCACCGACCGCAAGGGCCGGATCATCTACGCCAACGCCGCCTATGGCGCGCTGACGGGTGCCAAGAGCGCCGCCGGCATCCAGTCGCTGGAAACCATCCTATCGCGCAATCGCGAGGCGACGGAAGCGATCTATCGGCTGACGAACGGTCTACACGAGGGCAAGCAGGGGCATGAGGAATTCCGCCTGCTGAAGCCGCTCGCGACCAGCACCTCCAGCGGCTCCGGCGCCCATTGGTTCCGGCTGAAGGCGCGGGTGCTGCCGCTCGAAGACAGCGAGCGCAATCCGCTTTATCTCTGGCAGATTGCCGACATTACGGCGGAGCGCGACGACCAGGAGCGCTTCTTCAAGGAACTGCAGAACGCGATCGACTATCTCGACCACGCGCCGGCCGGCTTCTTCTCTGCCGGGCGCAAGGGCGAGATCTTCTACATTAATGCCACGCTCGCCGATTGGCTCGGCATCGACCTGACCAAGTTCCAGCCGGGGTCGATCAGCATCGGCGACCTGGTGGCCGGCGAGGGGCTGACGCTGGTTCAGGCCGTGCAGGCGGAGCCTGGCCTGAAGAAAACCAAGATGCTCGACCTCGATCTGCGCAAGCTGAACGGCCAGAGCCTGCCGGTGCGCATGATCCACCGGGTCTCCTCGACGCGCGACGGGGCACCCGGCGAAAGCCGCACCATCGTCATGTCGCGCGAAGGCGGCGAGGACAACGAGCAATCGGCGTCGAGCGCGGCAATGCGCTTTACCCGCTTCTTCAACAATACGCCGATGGCGATCGCCTCCGTCGATGGCAATGGCCGGATTCTGCGCACCAACGCGCCGTTCCTGAAGCTCTTCTCCGGCCTCGTCTCGCAGGACGACGTCGAGCGCGGGGCGCTGATCGAAGCCGTGGTGCACGAAACCGAAAAGGGCCGACTGCACGAGGCGTTGGCGGCAGCCAAGGACCGGCAGGGTGACATCGCGCCGATCGATGCGCTGCACCCGAAGGATGGCGAGCGCCACTTCCGCTTCTATATCAACGCCGTGATCGACCAGAGCGATCAGTCGCCAGAGGAAGCGGCAATCATCCATGCGCTTGAAATCACCGAGCAGAAGGCGCTCGAGAACCAGATGGCGCAGACCCAGAAGATGAACGCCGTGGGCACGCTCGCCGGCGGCATCGCGCACGACTTCAACAACGTGCTGACGGCGATCCTGCTGTCGTCCGACCACCTGCTTCTGTCGGCCCGTACGGCAGATCCGAGCTTTGCCGATCTCATGGAGATCAAGCGCAACGCCAACCGCGCTGCGGTGCTTGTGCGCCAATTGCTCGCCTTCTCGCGCAAGCAGACGATGCGGCCGACGGTGCTCAATATGACGGATGTGATCGGTGACCTGCGCATGCTGGTCGACCGCATGACCGGAACCAACGTCAAGGTCGAGGTGGACTATGGCCGCGATCTCTGGCCGGTCAAGAGCGATCTCGGCCAGTTCGAACAGGTGCTGCTGAACCTGGCGGTCAATGCCCGCGATGCAATGCCGGAGGGCGGCACGATCACCCTTCGGACGCGCAACCTGCCTGCCGCCGAGGTTGCGTCCTTCGGACGACGCGAGTTGCCGGACGACGATTTCGTGATGGTCGAGGTCGCCGACCAGGGGACCGGCATCCCGCCTGAGATCCTCGACAAGATTTTCGAGCCGTTCTTCACCACCAAGGAAGTCGGCAAGGGCACTGGTCTCGGCCTGTCGATGGTCTATGGCATCATCAAGCAGTCGGGCGGTTACATCTATCCGGAATCGGAAGTCGGCAAGGGTACGACCTTCCGCATCCTGCTGCCGCGCCACATCGAGGTGCCGGTAGCGGTAGAAGAGACCAACCCGGCGGCGACAGAAACGGCGGAGGCGGCTCCGGCGCGGGTAGCGCAGACAATTGCAGCACCGGCGGCAAAGACCGAGGAGCCGGCCGATCTCACCGGGGATTCGGCCGTCGTCCTGCTTGTCGAGGACGAGGAGGCGGTACGCCGCGGCGGCAAGCGCATGCTGGAAACGCGCGGCTACACAGTCTACGAGGCGGGCTCCGGCGTCGAAGCGCTCGATATCATGGAAGAGCTCGATGGCGCGGTGGATATCGTCGTTTCCGACGTGGTGATGCCGGAGATGGACGGGCCGACGCTGCTGACCGAGCTGCGCAAAAAGTACCCGGACCTGAAGTTCATTTTCGTTTCCGGCTATGCCGAAGACGCCTTTGCCCGCAACCTGCCGGCCGACGCGAAATTCGGCTTCCTGCCGAAGCCGTTCTCGCTGAAGCAGCTCGCAGTCTCCGTGCGCGAAATGCTCGATTCTTAAAGCGCGTCGCTATCGCAAAACCGCTGCGCACGTTTGCGCGACGCTTTGGGTCACCGATCTGACACGCTGAAATCGCAAACGCGATGGAATCTTGGAAATGAAAAAGCCCGGCGCTTGAGTTGCCGGGCTTTTTCGTCTGGTATCCTATCGGAATTACTTCGTGTTGAGCGCGACCGCGATCTCGCCGGCAAGGCGCGCATTGTTCTCGACCAGCGCGATGTTGGTCTCGAGGCTGCGGCCTTCGGTCATGTGGAAGAGATTGTCGAGCAGGTAAGGCGTGACGGCCTTGCCGGTGATCTCGTCGCTCTCGGCATTGTCGAGCGCGCGGGTGATGTAGATTTCCATCTCTTCGCGCGGGATTTCGCTTTCTTCCGGCACCGGATTGGCTACCAGCATGCCGCCGTCGACGCCGAGCAGTTCGCGCATGTTCTGGAAGTTGGCGATCGCCGCCGGGCTGTTCAGCATCAGCGGGCTCTTGAGGCCGCTGTCGCGCGACCAGAAGGCCGGGAAGACTTCGCTGTCGTAGGTGACGACAGGGACACCGCGGGTTTCGAGCACTTCGAGCGTCTTCGGAATGTCGAGGATCGCCTTGGCGCCGGCGCAGACGACGATGACGCCGGTGCGGGCAAGTTCGTCGAGGTCGGCGGAGACGTCGAAGCTGAGTTCGGCGCCGCGGTGCACGCCACCGATGCCGCCGGTCGCAAAGACGCGAATGCCGGCGCGGGCAGCGGCAATCATCGTCGCGGCAACGGTCGTTGCGCCCGTGCGGCGCTCGGCGATCGCGAACGCGAGGTCGGCGCGCGAGACCTTCATCGCACCTTCCGTCTTCGCCAACTCCTCGAGCTTGGCGTCATCAAGGCCGATATGCAGCACGCCATGGATGACGGCGATCGTTGCCGGCACGGCACCCTGTTCGCGGATGATCGCTTCGACGCTGCGGGCCATGTTCAGATTGCCGGGATAGGGCATGCCATGGGTGATGATGGTCGATTCCAGCGCCACGATCGGCGCGCCACGCGCCTTGGCGGCTGCGACTTCGTCGGAATATGCCATCGGCAGGGAGGGAGAAGCGGGTTTGGTCATGGTCTTTCCTTGGGAGTTCTGCTGGCAATTGTCATGACAGCATTTGGGGCGTGGGCACAAGAGCCAGCGCCTGTTCGAGATTGGCCGCGGACATCTCTTCGGATGCGGCCAAGGGAGAGCGCAATGTGATTCCGGCGGCTGCGATGCCGTGCCGCAGGCACTCGGCCAGATTGCAGCCGGCGAGGCGCGCGGAGAGGAAGCCGGAGGCAAGCGCATCACCGGCGCCGGTCACGTCGGCCAGTGCCGGGAGCGCCGGCGGAACGGCAACGCAGATGCTGTCGCCATCGAAGGCGACGACCGCGCGGCCGCCGCGTGTGACCACGCCGCCATTGAGGCCCGCGCTTCTCAAAAGCGCCGGCCATGCTTCCGCCTCGGCCGCGTCCTTGCCGGTCAGCGCCCGTGCCTCGGATTCATTCATGAACAGGAAGGAGAGATGGGGGAGGCACGGCCGGTAGCGGATGACCTTGGCGGGCGAAACGGCAATGCCGGCGACGAGGCGCCCGTTGCCCGCGGCCGACTGGACCAGCGCGGCGATCGTTTCCTCCGGCAGGTTGGCGTCCGTCAGCACGAGCCTGCTCGTGGCGACGACATCGCGGAGCGCCCGGCGTTGCAATTGTCGCGGCGAGAACAGCCGGTAGAGTTCCATGTCGGCGAGCGCGATCACCAGATTGCCGTCGTTCTCAAGGATCGCGGTGTAGCTCGGCGTCTGGCGATCGAGAAAGGTGAGGGGGCTGTCGATGACCCCTGCTGCGGCCGCCGCCGCCGTCACCATCTCGCCGGCGGCATCGCCGCCGCGAGTGCTGATCATGCGCACGCCATGGCCAAGGCGCGCAAGGTTGCGGGCCGCGTTGAAGCCGCCACCGCCAGCCTCTTCGAACCAGGTGCCGGGATTGCTGGAACCCGGTGCGGTCGTCCCCGATATGCGGCCGCGCCTGTCGATATGCGCTCCGCCGAAGACGGCGATTTCAGCTTCCGTCATGAATGTTCCTCTGCTTGGCCCATCGGCCGAAATATCTGTTGGCTTTCTGCAATGGCCGAGGTCCAAATTCCAAGGACCCATGCGCCCGATCTCTTCGTCTCAGGCGAATCGGCCAAGCCCTGAGGGGCAGGTTTGAAGACGTACTGCGCGCATTTGAGAACCTATGGTTTCAATCCCGTGAACATGAAAAGAACGAAACCAAGATAATCATTGTTTTTCAATATATTGTCCTGCTCTTGCAAATACGGAACAAAACATGTACAAAAACTCCTGCGGCGGCTTCATTGCCTCGGTAGCTTCAATAACCTAAAGGTGGACCAAATGGCACAAAACTCTTTGCGGCTCGTAGAGGACAAATCGGTGGATAAAAGCAAGGCACTTGAAGCGGCACTTTCCCAGATCGAACGGTCGTTCGGCAAGGGATCGATCATGAAGCTCGGTGGGAAGGACAGCATCATCGAGATCGAAACCGTCTCGACGGGTTCTCTCAGCCTCGACATCGCGCTCGGCATCGGCGGCCTGCCGAAGGGCCGCATCGTTGAAATTTACGGCCCGGAAAGCTCGGGTAAGACGACGCTGGCGCTGCAGACGATCGCCGAAGCACAGAAGAAGGGCGGCATCTGCGCCTTCGTCGACGCCGAACACGCGCTCGATCCGATCTATGCGCGCAAGCTCGGTGTCGATCTCGAAAACCTCCTGATCTCGCAGCCGGACACCGGCGAGCAGGCGCTTGAGATCACCGACACGCTGGTGCGCTCCGGTGCGATCGACGTTCTCGTCGTCGACTCCGTCGCAGCGCTTGTGCCGCGCGCCGAAATCGAAGGCGAAATGGGCGACAGCCTGCCGGGCATGCAGGCACGCCTGATGAGCCAGGCGCTGCGCAAGCTGACCGCGTCGATCTCCAAGTCGAACTGCATGGTCATCTTCATCAACCAGATCCGCATGAAGATCGGCGTCATGTTCGGTTCGCCGGAAACCACCACCGGCGGCAACGCGCTGAAGTTCTACGCCTCGGTCCGCCTCGACATCCGCCGCATCGGTTCGGTCAAGGAGCGCGAAGAGGTCGTCGGCAACCAGACCCGTGTCAAGGTCGTCAAGAACAAGATGGCGCCGCCCTTCAAGCAGGTCGAGTTCGACATCATGTATGGCGAAGGCGTTTCCAAGACCGGCGAACTCGTCGATCTCGGCGTCAAGGCCGGCATCGTCGAGAAATCCGGTGCCTGGTTCTCCTATAACAGCCAGCGCCTCGGCCAGGGCCGCGAGAACGCCAAGACGTTCCTGCGCGACAACCCGGACCTGGCGCGTGAGATCGAGACGGCGCTGCGCCAGAACGCCGGCCTGATCGCCGACCGGTTCCTCGAAAACGGCGGCCCGGAACCCGACGACGGCAGCGACGACGCCGCCGAGGCGTGAAACACCAGGAACTGAAGCTTCCGGAGAACCGGTCGTCCTATGACGGCCGGTTTTTTGCTGCCGTCTGGACAGTATGATACGTGAACGATAAAAGCCTTTGGTTCCGGCGACCGAGGGCGTTGGAGGGCGTGGCCATCATGGATGGCCACGGGGTTTAAGGACAATGGCTTAGTGGCGCGGCAGATGCCGGATCCGGGCCGGAATCGGTGCTTTAGAATAGGACGCAAGATGAGCGGCGTGAATGAAATCCGGTCGACCTTTCTCGACTATTTCCGCAGGAACGGTCATGAGGTCGTGTCGTCGAGCCCGTTGGTGCCGCGCAACGACCCGACATTGATGTTCACCAATGCCGGCATGGTGCAGTTCAAGAACGTCTTCACCGGCCTGGAACAGCGTCCCTATTCGACGGCCGTGACCGCGCAGAAATGCGTGCGCGCCGGCGGCAAGCACAACGACCTCGACAATGTCGGCTACACCGCGCGCCATCACACCTTCTTCGAAATGCTCGGCAACTTCTCCTTTGGCGATTACTTCAAGGAGAACGCCATCGAGCTTGCCTGGAACCTGATCACTAGGGAATACGGCCTCGACGCCAAGCGCCTGCTGGTCACGGTCTACCACACCGACGACGAAGCCTTCGATCTCTGGAAGAAGATCGCCGGCTTCTCCGACGACCGCATCATCCGCATTCCGACGAGCGACAACTTCTGGGCCATGGGCGATACCGGGCCCTGCGGCCCATGCTCGGAAATCTTCTACGACCATGGCGACCATATCTGGGGTGGACCGCCCGGCTCGGCCGACGAGGACGGTGACCGTTTCATCGAGATCTGGAACCTCGTCTTCATGCAGTACGAGCAGATCACCAAGGAAGAGCGGGTCAACCTGCCGCGTCCGTCGATCGACACCGGCATGGGCCTCGAGCGCCTGGCAGCGGTGCTGCAGGGCCAGCACGACAACTACGACATCGACCTTTTCCGCGCCCTGATCGCAGCTTCCGAGGAAGCAACCGGCGTCAAGGCCGAGGGCGACCAGCGCGCCAGCCATCGAGTCATTGCCGACCATCTGCGTTCGTCCGCTTTCCTGATTGCCGACGGCGTGCTGCCGTCGAACGAAGGCCGCGGTTACGTGCTGCGCCGCATCATGCGCCGCGCCATGCGCCACGCGCAATTGCTCGGTGCCCGGGATCCGTTGATGTGGAAGCTCTTGCCGGCGCTGGTCGGCCAGATGGGCCGCGCCTATCCGGAACTGATGCGCGCAGAAGCGCTGATCTCCGAGACGCTGAAGCTTGAGGAAACCCGCTTCCGCAAGACGCTGGAGCGCGGTCTGAACTTGCTTTCGGACGCATCTGCCGATCTCTCGGAAGGCGACCAGTTCAACGGCGAAACCGCCTTCAAGCTCTACGACACCTACGGCTTCCCGCTCGACCTGACCCAGGACGCCCTGCGCGCCAAGGGCATCACCGTCGATACCGACGCCTTCTCTGTCGCCATGGAGCGCCAGAAGGCCGAAGCCCGCGCCAACTGGGCCGGCTCGGGCGAAGCGGCGACCGAGACGATCTGGTTCGAGCTCAAGGAAAAGCACGGCGCCACCGACTTCCTCGGCTATGACACCGAGACCGCCGAAGGCGTGATCCAGGCGATCGTGCGCGACGGCGCCGTCGTCGCTTCGGCAGCCAAGGGCGACACGGTCCAGGTGGTGCTCAACCAGACGCCGTTCTACGGCGAATCGGGCGGCCAGATGGGCGACACCGGCACGATCACCACCGAAACCGGCAAGCTTGTCGTGACCGACACGCAGAAGCGCGGCGAGGGGCTCTTCGTTCATTTCGCGACCGTTGCTGAAGGTACGGTGAAGACCGGCGACGCCGCGCAGCTCGACGTCGACCATGCGCGCCGCTCGCGCCTGCGCGCCAACCACTCGGCAACCCACCTGCTGCATGAGGCGCTGCGCGAAGTGCTCGGCACCCATGTCGCCCAGAAGGGCTCGCTGGTAGCCCCGGAACGCCTGCGCTTCGACGTTTCGCATCCGAAGCCGATGACGGCGGAAGAGCTGAAGATCGTGGAGGAAATGGCCAACGAGATCATCGTGCAGAACACGCCGGTGACCACGCGCCTGATGAGCGTCGACGATGCGATCGCCGAAGGCGCGATGGCACTCTTTGGCGAGAAGTATGGCGACGAAGTGCGCGTCGTCTCGATGGGCCGCGGCATTCACGGTTCCAAGGCCAACCGCGCCTATTCCGTCGAGCTTTGCGGCGGTACCCACGTGTCGGCCACCGGTGACATCGGTCTCGTCCGTGTCGTTTCGGAAAGCGCAGTCGGCGCCGGCGTTCGCCGCATCGAGGCGCTGACCGGCGAAGCCGCACGCGCCTATCTCAACGAGCAGGACGAGCGCGTGAAGACACTCGCCAACACGCTGAAGGTTCAGCCGGGCGACGTGCTCGGCCGCGTCGAGGCGCTGCTCGACGAACGCCGCAAGCTGGAACGCGAACTGACCGAAGCCAAGAAGAAGCTGGCGCTCGGCGGTGGCGGCGAGGCGGGTTCCGCCGACGCAGCCCGCGACATCGCTGGCGTTCGTTTCCTCGGCAAGGTCGTCTCGGGCGTCGAGCCCAAGGATCTGAAGAGCCTTGCCGATGACGGCAAGAAGAGCCTCGGCTCTGGCGTCGTCGCTTTCGTCGGCGTGTCCGGCGATGGCAAGGCGAGTGCGGTCGTGGCCGTCACCGACGATCTGACCTCGAAGCTCAGCGCCGTCGACCTCGTTCGCGTCGCATCAGCCGCGCTCGGCGGCAAGGGTGGCGGCGGACGTCCTGACATGGCCCAGGCCGGTGGTCCGGATGGTGAGAAGGCGGCCGAAGCCATCGAGGCCGTGGCCGTTGCACTGGCCGGGTAACCGTCAAAGACAGAAACTAGAAGGGCGCCACTTCGGCGCCCTTTTTTGTTCGATGTCCTCAAATTGTTAGAAAACGTCGGCATCGCTCTGAATTCTCTATTCTTTCGTCGCACCGCGGATGTTGTCGAGCGCAAGTTCGATGGACGCAAACGTTGCGACACGTGGCTCGTGCACGTCGTGGCTCGCCAGCATGCGCCGGACTTGGTGCGAGGCGCCGGTAACGATGAAGCGCACGCCGGTCCGTTCGGCCTTTCGGACGGTGCCTTCGATCACGTTAGCCGCGGTTGAATCCATGAAAGGCACGTCGCTGCAATCAAGAATGAAGTTGCGGCGCTGGTCGGCAATCCGGTCCAGCACCGAGCCAACAGTTGCCGCGGAGCCGAAGAAGAAGACGCCGGAAATGTGATAGATCACCGTATCCGGGTCGTCGGCGGCAACGGGATGTTCCTCGGCGCCATTTTCTTCCGCGCTGGATCCTGGGCGCTTCGCTTTGCCGATGGCGATGCTCTTGGCCATACGGTCGATGAAGAGAACGGCTCCAAGCGCGAAGCCGACGACGATACCTTCGGTCAGATCGCGAAAGACGACGATGGCAAAGGTGGCGAGCAGCACCACGGCATCGCCGCCTGATGATCGCAACAACGCCATGAAGGCCGGCTTCTCGACCATGTTCCAGGCGACGACCGCAAGCATGCCGGCAAGGGCTGCAAGCGGGATATAGCTTGCAAGTGGAGCAGCCACCAGCATGAAAGCGAGAAGGAAAGCCGCGTGCAGCATGCCCGACACCGGACTGGTGCCGCCGGCCCGCACATTCGTCGCCGTGCGTGCGATGGTGCCGGTGACGCAGATGCCGCCGAAGAGTGCCGAACCGATGTTGGCAATGCCCTGGCCGATCAGTTCGACGCTGGAGCGATGACGCCGGCCGGTCATGCCGTCAGCGACGACGGCGGAAAGCAGGGATTCGATGGCTCCGAGCAGCGCGAACGAAACTGCATCCGGGAAGACCGCAGCGACCCGGTCGAAGGATAACGGCGGCAGCGCCGGCCTCGGCAGGCCGCCGGGGATGCCGCCAAAGCGGGTGCCGATCGTTTCGGTCGGCAGGTGTAACAGGGCGACGGCGACAGATGCGACGGCGATCGCGATCAGCATGCCCGGCCAATGCGGCCTCAGCTTGCGTAGGACGAAGATAACAGCAATCGTCAGTGCTGCGGTTGCCACGGTCGGCGGGTTGATCGTGTCGATCGCGGCAGCGAGGGCGGTGATCTTGTCGAGGAAGGGGCCGGGCTCATTGCCCTCAAGCGTGATCCCGAGAAGATCGCGCAGCTGGCTTGCGAAGATGATCACCGCGATGCCGGCGGTAAAGCCAACGGTGACGGGATAGGGAATGAACTTGATGTATTTGCCGAGCCGCAAATAGCCGGCAGCAATCAGCATCACCCCGGCCATCATCGTCGCCAGCAGGAGACCGTCGACGCCGTGGCGATTGACCGTGGCAGCGACCAGCACGATGAAGGCGCCAGCCGGACCGCCGATCTGGGAGCGGCTGCCGCCGAGGAAGGAGACAAGAAAGCCGCCGACAATGGCGGTATAGAGGCCGCGATCAGGCGTGACGCCCGATGCGATGGCGATCGCCATCGACAGGGGCAAGGCAACGATTGCGACAGTGAGGCCGGCGATCGCGTCGGCGCGCAGGCGGGCGCCGTCATATCCTTCAGTGAAAACGCTTACGATCTTCGGAACAAGAGTATCGGTCATCGGCTGGGCCTTCGGCCAGAAGAGTTCCGTCCGGTGGATCCCGGGCGGAGCCTGCAAGACGGCAATGATAATAGAGCTAGCTTGAGTCGCGGCGCTTGCAAAATTGTGGCGGTACGCCGGAGAAGTCCGCAGGATTTGTCAAATTGATCTATGGTCTACCGATCCGTGAGCAAAGCGCGAAAGGGTAGACATGGACGATCGGGTAGCGTGGGCGACCTATGAACGGCGCCTGCACAGGGTCAGCGACTACATTTATGGCCATCTCGACGGCGATCTCGACCTCGATCGTCTCTCCGAGATCGCCTGTCTGTCGCCGCACCACTGGCACCGCATCTATCGTGCGGTCCATGGCGAGACGCTGGCCGCAACCGTGAAGCGGCTGCGACTGCAGCGGGCCTCGGCCGATCTCGCCCAGTCCGATCTTCCTGTCGAAGTGATCGCGCAGCGCTCTGGCTACCCCAATCTCCAATCCTTCAACCGCACCTTCAAGGGAGCTTACGGGCTGCCGCCGGCGCGCTACCGGAAGGAGGGCAGCCATGTCGCCTTTGAAACCGCGTCAACGGAAGGAATCCCTGATATGTATGAAGTCACCCTCAAGGAGGTCGAGGCCTTCGACCTCGTCGGCGTCGCCCATAGCGGCTCCTACATGGAGATCGGGCGGGCGTTCGAGACGCTCTACGGAACCTTGTTCTCGCGCCAGCTGTTCCGGCCGGACATGGAGATGATCGGCATCTACCTCGACGACCCCGAACTGGTTCCGACCGACAAGCTGCGCTCCTTCGCCTGCGTCAGCGTTCGCGAACAGATGCCGGTGGAGACGCCGCTGACACCGCAGCACCTCGACGGCGGCCGCTACGCCGTGCTGCGCCACAAGGGTCCCTATGCGGATATGCCGAACGCTTACCAATGGCTCTACGGCACCTGGCTGCCACAGTCAGATCGTGAAATCCGCGACAGCCTGATGTTCGAGAAGTATCTCAACAATCCCCGCGAAGTGGCGCCGACGGAGCTTTTGAGCGAGATCTACCTGCCGCTGAAGTGAGGCTTGCAAGACGTCGGTGGTCGGTTGCGATCGGCGAAGTGGAACACCTCTGAACGGCCGACAAGGTTTCAAGCCTTGTCTGCCTTTTCCTGATGGCACCTGCCGATCCAAGCGCAGACATCCGGCCACACAAACAAGAAGGGCCGGCTGAGCCGACCTCTCCTCGTCCGCCATTTTGCAGTGCCGGTACATCCGTGGCCAGCAATCGCATGCTATCGAGCCGTCGGCTTTCGCCCCTCACGGCCCGCAAGGCTTGATCAACTTGCTCATATTGATGCCGGTAACGCGAAAACCTGCGACATCGTAGACGTGTTTGGCACGTCGATTGTTCTCCGCGACACGCAGCTTTATCTGCTTAAAGCCTTTCGCTGAAAGCTCGGTTTCGAGCGCATTGAGGGCCTGCTTGGCGAAACCTTGCCCCTGCTGGCTGGCAAGGATGTGGAAATCGCTGATGAAGACCGAATGGCCGGCGAGGTCTGGTCTATACCAGAGGTAGCCTATGAGGCTGGAATCGGTCTCATTGATCACACAGAGCAGCACGTTGCCCGGCGTCTTCACGCCCTGCGGCAGATCTTGTGCGATTTCACGTCTTGCCTGCACCAGCGCGTCAGCGTCGGAAAAGCGGTAGTTGGCCGAAATTTCAATGGCGTAGTCCGGAATGAAATAGTCGAGATAGGTCGGGTATTCGCTATCAAGCATCGGTCTGAATGAGATCATCGGTCGTTCCCGTAAGGGCTTGCCGCCGCGGAGATCAGCTGAGCGACGGTGCTGGTAAAAAAGAAACCCGGCGCATGGCCGGGTTCCGTGTTTTTCGAAGTGTCTGGCGCCCTATCAGGCAGCCATGGCCTTCTGCAGGTTCTCGTCGATCTTGTCGAGGAAGCCGGTGGTCGAGAGCCACGGCTGATCGGGACCGATGAGCAGCGCCAGGTCCTTGGTCATGAAGCCGGATTCGACGGTGTCAACGCAAACCTTCTCGAGCGTGTCGGCGAACTTCGCAAGTTCGGCATTGCCGTCGAGCTTGGCGCGGTGGGCGAGGCCACGGGTCCAGGCGAAGATCGAGGCGATCGAGTTGGTCGAGGTTTCCTCGCCCTTCTGGTGCTGGCGGTAGTGGCGGGTAACCGTGCCGTGGGCAGCTTCGGCTTCGACCGTCTTGCCATCCGGCGTCATCAGAACCGAGGTCATCAGGCCGAGCGAGCCGAAGCCCTGGGCGACGATGTCCGACTGCACGTCGCCGTCGTAGTTCTTGCACGCCCAGACGTAACCGCCGGACCACTTCAGGGCGGAGGCGACCATGTCGTCGATCAGGCGGTGTTCGTACCAGATCTTCAGTTCCTTGAACTTCTCGGCGAATTCTTCCTCGAAGACCTTCTGGAAGATGTCCTTGAAGCGGCCGTCATAGACCTTGAGGATGGTGTTCTTGGTCGAGAGGTAGACCGGGACCTTGCGCTGGATGCCGTAGTTGAACGAAGCACGCGCGAATTCGGTGATCGAATCGTCGAGGTTGTACATGCCCATGGCAACACCGGCCGACGGTGCGTCGAAGACGTCGTATTCGATTTCCTTGCCGTCTTCGCCGACGAACTTCATCGTCAGCTTGCCCTTGCCCGGGAACTTGAAGTCGGTGGCGCGGTACTGGTCGCCGAAGGCATGACGGCCGACGATGATCGGCTTGGTCCAGCCCGGAACCAAGCGCGGAACGTTCTTGCAGATGATCGGCTCGCGGAAGATGACGCCGCCGAGGATGTTGCGGATCGTGCCGTTCGGCGACTTCCACATCTTCTTCAGCTTGAATTCCTCGACGCGGGCTTCATCCGGCGTGATCGTGGCGCACTTGACGCCGACGCCGTGCTTCTTGATCGCGTTGGCCGCGTCGACCGTCACCTGGTCTTCGGTGGCATCGCGGTTTTCGACGCTGAGGTCGTAATATTCCAGATCGATGTCGAGGTAGGGATGGATCAGCTTGTCCTTGATGAACTGCCAGATGATGCGGGTCATCTCGTCGCCGTCGAGCTCGACGACCGGATTGGCGACCTTGATCTTTGCCATGAATATGCCTCGTAGCTTATGCGGGACAGCGGGAGCGATGTCCCTTCCTCTCTGAAAAATCCTGTGCCCTATAGCACTCAGAACCGGCAAGGCAAAGCGTGCTTGGTTGAAACTTTGGATGGAGGTTGCGACTGGCCTCGCACAAGGCTTCGGCACGCCTTTCCGGCTGGGCTCTCAGCGCGCCGGCCTTGCAAAGATCGCGCCTGCCGCTATGCAGGAAGACCCCCCGCGAAGCGACGCGCACGTGAGGCGAACGCAGACAGACAAAGGCATCCGATGGCATTTCGTTCCCGTATGCGCGATTGGCTTCTTGCCAACGATCCGGCCTTCTCCCGCCTGCGGCAGGCCTCCCGCATCACCGCGACGATCGTCGTTTCCATTCTGCTCCTGATGGCGTTTCACTATCTCGTGGCGCCGCTGCCGCCGGCCGCCTTCGGCCTCGCTGCGTCGCTGTCGATCGAAGGCGGTCTCGCCGTTCGCGACACGACGGTGGCAGGCCAGCGCCTGACCCGCATCGTCGCCGTCGCCGTCGGTGTTTGCATGGTCGGGCTTGCATCGGTTCTCGAGACTCATCGCTACGCATCTGATGTCGTTTTCCTGCTGATCATCTTTCTCGCCGTCTATGGCCGGTCCTTCGGGCCGCGCGGCTTTGCCGTCGGCATGTTCGCGTTCATGTCCTATTTCACCGGCGCTTATCTGCGACCGACGCTCGATCAGCTGCCGGCGCTGTTCTTCGGCGCGGCGGTCTCCGCCACGGTCGCGCATCTCGTTCGCACACGCCTGCTGCCGGATGATCGCTACCAGGACCTGTTGCGGGCGACCGCCAGCGTGCAGCGCCGCGTCGACCAGATGCTGCTGCAACTGGCGGAGATTGCCCGTAAGCCGGTTCTTTCCGAGGTCGATCGGCGTCGGCTGCACACGGCGGAGGAGCGATTGAAGGAAGCGGTGCTGATGGCCGAAAGCTTCATTCCGACCGAGAACCAGCGGCCGGAACCGGAGCCGGGCCTCGCCTCGGCCGATGTCGTCGTCAATCTTTTCGACCTGCATCTCGCGGCCGAAAGCGTGATTGTGGTGAGCTTCCAGTCGATGCCGCCGCCGGCGCTGGTGGAGGCGATGCTGGCGCGTGACGGCGAGCGGATCGACGAGGAGATCGCACGGCTCGGCGATGCTGCACCACGGCGCGCGGAAACCGTGAAGGCGCTGCTCTGGCTTCGCAATGTCAGGCAGAGGCTTGCCCGCAGCCTTGCAAAGCTGACGCCGGCCGACATCGAAGAGCCGCAGGCACACATGAGTGGCGGACCAAGCCGCTGGAAGCCATCGCTTGCCGACCCGGCGCTGAAGGCAGCGATCCAGATCACGCTCGCTTCCGGCATCGCCATGGTCTTCGGGCTGATGCTGTCACGCGAACGCTGGTTCTGGGCGGTGCTCGCGGCGTTTCTGGTCTTCACCAACACACGTTCGCGTGGCGACACGGCCGTCAAAGCGCTGCAGCGCTCGGCAGGCACCCTCTTCGGCATCGTGGTCGGCATCGTCGTCGGCACGCTGGTTGGCGGCAATATCTATCTCGTGCTGCCGCTCTGCGCCCTCTGCGTCTTTCTTGCCTTTTATTTCCTCGCCGTTTCCTACGCGACGATGACCTTCTTCATTTCCGTCGTGCTGTCGCTGGTCTACAGCCTCATGGGCGTGCTGACGCCGCACCTCCTGCAGCTTCGTCTCGAGGAAACCATGATCGGCTCGATCGCCGGTGCGGCCGTCGCCTTCGTCGTTTTTCCGACGCGCACCCGCACCACGCTCGATGCAGCTGTCGCGACCTGGTGCGACGAACTGATCGGCCTGTTGCAGGCTGCGCGGGACGGCACTTCCGGCATGGTGCTCGTTGCCCGCTCTCAGGCGCTCGACCGGGCCTATCGCGAGCTCGCGGCGGCGGCAAAACCGCTCGGGCTTCCGTGGCAGCTGGTGACACGCCCCGGCCATGTGCGCCAGGCGCTGGCAATCTTCATGGCCTGCACCTACTGGGCACGGGTCTTCGCGCGACGCGTCGGCACGGATGCGGAGCTGGAGGGCACCGATTTCAAAGAGGACATCGACGCCAATCTCGAACTCGTTCGGTCGGTGCGCGACAAGGCGTCCGCCTATTTCTACGAGGTCGGCCGGATCGGTGCGCCGGTCGATCGGCACCTGCCGATCTCGAAGGACGATGCGGAGCTTGGTCTCGAGATGATCGGCGTCTCTCTTAACCGGCTTCATTTGTAGTGGACTTTAATTTCCGCGGTATTTGTGCAAGGGAAGCGCCGAACGACAGGCGAAGGCACGGGAAAATGGCAGGTACGAACAGCGAGCGCGAACTTCTGGTGGAAGGACCGGCGATCATTCTCGCCTATCCGCAGCTCGGCGAAAACATCGGCATGGTTGCGCGAGCGATGGCGAATTTCGGTCTGGCAGAGCTTCGGCTCGTCAATCCGCGCGACGGCTGGCCGAGCGAAAAGGCGCGCTCGGCTGCGAGCCGCGCCGACCACGTCATCGACAGCGCCAAGCTCTATGGTTCGGTCGAAGAGGCTATTGCCGACCTCAACTTCGTCTATGCGACGACCGCTCGCGACCGCGACGGCTACAAGCCGGTCCGCTCTCCGATTGTCGCAGCGCGCACGCTGCGCCAGCGCTTCCAGGGCGGCGAGAAGACCGGGATCCTGTTCGGGCGCGAGCGCACCGGGCTTACCAACGAGGAAGTGGCGCTTGCCGACGAAATCGTGACCTTTCCGGTCAACCCGGCCTTCGCGTCGCTCAATCTCGCTCAGGCGGTGCTGCTCATGTCCTATGAGTGGCTGAAGACCGGCATGGAATCGGAGGACCAGACCTCCTTCCAGGCGATCGAGCAGCGGCCGGCAACCAAGGAACATCTGCAGGGGCTCTTCGAGCATGTCGAGGAAGCGCTCGACGCGCGCAACTATTTCCGCTCCGCCGACAAAAAGCCGAAATTGGTCGAAAACCTGCGCGCTGTTCTGACCAGACCATCCTTTACCGAATCCGAAATCCAGGTGCTGCGCGGCGTCATTTCTTCGCTCGACCGGTTCACGCGGGAAAACCCGCGGGGCTCCGGCGCTCCGGGTGATCACAGCAGGGGCGAGCACAACAGGAAAGCGCGAGACAAAGGTGACAGCGAGTGAACTGAAACCCATTCTCGTCTTCGACAGCGGCATCGGCGGCTTGACCGTGCTGCGCGAGGCGAGGGTGCTGATGCCCGAGCGGCATTTCATCTATGTGGCCGACGACGCCGGCTTTCCCTATGGTGGCTGGGAAGAGGCGGCGCTGAAGGCGCGGGTGATCGAGCTTTTCGGCCGGCTGCTTTCCGAGCATGATCCGGAAATCTGCGTGATCGCCTGCAACACCGCCTTCACGCTGGTCGGCGCCGACCTTCGCGCCGCCTATCCTCAGATGACCTTCGTCGGCACAGTGCCTGCGATCAAGCCGGCAGCCGAGCGCACACGTTCCGGTCTTGTGTCTGTTCTGGCGACGCCGGGCACCGTCAAGCGCGCCTATACGCGTGATCTCATCCAGTCCTTCGCCAGCCAATGTCACGTGCGCCTCGTCGGCTCGGAGAACCTCGCCAAGATGGCGGAGGCCTATATTCGTGGCGAGAAGCTGGATGATGAGACGGTCCTTGCCGAAATCGCCCCGTGTTTCGTCGAGATGGACGGCAGGAAGACCGATATCGTCGTGCTGGCCTGCACGCACTATCCCTTCATGGCCAATGTCTTCCGAAAGCTCGCGCCATGGCCTGTCGACTGGCTGGATCCGGCCGAAGCGATTGCCCGGCGGGCGCGTTCGCTCGTGCCGCTGCCGAACGGCTTCGAGCCGTTGAATGGCCAGGATCCGGCAATTTTTACCTCCGGCAAGCCAGATTTTGCGACCCGGCGGCTGATGCAGGGATTCGGCCTGACGGTAACGCCCGACGCAGCCGTGGAGCACCGGGCGAGACGGACTGAGGCGATCGGCTAGAAGAAGATCGCCAGGGAAATGCCGATCAAGACAGCCAGCACGCAGGCGGTCCGGAAGTGCATGCGGCTGGTGCGTGCGGCTTCATCCCTTGACGTGATGCGTTGCGTATCCTTGTAAGCGTCGCGCATGCGCTGATCGAGATTGTTCATCTCCATTTGCTGTTCTGTTTCGTAGTGTTCCATCACTGCCCCTGGCAAAACGCTTCGACCATAACCGATATGGGCATTCGCCTTTGCTCGCAAAAGTACGAACTTCAGCCAACCTCAACTTTATCTTGCGGCGAGCGGATTTGTGCATCCGGTTCTTTCCGGGTGACTTTCCGGCATGTATTCCCTGTGGGTTTTCTGCGTCGGAGGCACGCATTCCGGCAAAAGCGTGCTAGGTGTCGCCGGCTCGGCGGTCTGCGCCCGAGCGCGAATCAATTCAGCAAGAGGTGGAAATGAAGGTCGGCATCGACATGGGAGCGACGTCCGAAGGGACATCGGCCTCGCTCGATATCGAGGAGCTTCTGGCCACCCGTCTCCTGGTGCAGGGTAATTCCGGTTCGGGCAAGTCGCACCTGTTGCGTCGGCTGCTGGAGCAGTCGGCACCCTGGGTGCAGCAGTGCATCATCGATCCCGAGGGCGATTTCGTCACGCTCGCCGACAAGTTCGGCCATGTGGTCGTCGAGGGCGAGCGGACCGATGCGGAGCTGATTGGCATCGCCAACCGCATTCGCCAGCACCGCGTCTCCTGCGTGCTCTCGCTCGAAGGCCTCGATATCGAGCAGCAGATGCGCAATGCCGGCGTGTTCCTCAACGCCATGTTCGATGCCGACCGCGAGTTCTGGTATCCGGTGCTCGTCGTGGTCGACGAAGCACAGATGTTTGCGCCGTCCGTTGCCGGCGACGTCACCGAAGAGGTGCGCAAGATTTCGCTCGGCGCCATGACCAACCTGATGTGCCGCGGCCGCAAGCGCGGACTTGCCGGCGTGATTGCCACGCAGCGTCTGGCGAAACTTGCCAAGAACGTGGCGGCCGAAGCCTCCAACTTCCTGATGGGTCGTACCTTCCTCGACATCGACATGCTGCGTGCGGCCGATCTGCTCGGCATGGACCGGCGCACGGCGGAAATGTTCCGTGACCTGAAGCGCGGCTCCTTCGTCGCACTCGGCCCGGCGCTGTCGCGCAGACCGCTGAAGGTGACGATCGGCACGGTCGAGACATCGGCCCGTTCGACGAGCCCGAAGCTCATGCCGCTGCCGGAGGCGCCGCAGGACGTCGAGGATTTGATCTTCACGCCGGACCCGGACGAGTTGACCCGGCCGATCATGCGCCGCGCGGTCGCGCCGCCGCGCCCGACAACGGACATCCTCGCCGAACTATCACGCCCGCGGCCGGAAGCAGCAGCGCCAATCGAGGCGAGGCCGGTTCAGCCGGAGATGACCGCTGACGAGAAAGAAAGCCTGCTCGACAGCGTCTTCGCGGAAATCCTCACCAATCCGGAGGCGGCCTTCCGTCCCGATGCAGAACTGTTCCAGGACTTCCTGGTGCGTTGCCGCATTCGCCGCCTGCCGTCAGGTGCAGCACTTTCCCTCAGTGCCTTCCGCCGCAAGATGGCGGTTGCCCGTTCCGGTGTCGACGCCGAGACGGCGGCGACCGAGACCTGGGCGCAGGCCTTGCTGCTTGCCGATCGTGTGACCGAGGATCTGCAAGCCGTGTTCCTGATGATGGCGCAGGCCGCTGTCCGCCGCCTGCCGTGTCCTTCAGACGCGATGATCGCGCGCGCCTACGGCACGCATTCCGCGCGCCGTGCGCGCCGACTGCTTGGATATTTCGAGGAGCATGGGCTGATCGTCATCCATGCGGACTTCTCCGGCAAGCGCATCGTCGCCTTTCCGGACCTTGGCAGCGAAACCGCGCCGGGGGATGCGAACGGACCGGATATGGGCAACACGACGGCCACGGCGGCCGAGTAAGCCGCCTCCATTCCCGATTCCCGCGCCTTTGGGCTACTGTCACAGCCAAAAGCGCACGAACGCTAGAGCCAGGTCTGAACCACCCGATCCGACGCGTGGATGCAAGTCATCTGCAGCCGGCTGGTGCCAGTGTTGACGAAACGGTGCGGCGTCTCGGGATCGACGACGATGATGTCGCCGGCCTTGCCCATGATCTTTTGCTCACCGACAGTGAACTCCGCTTCGCCGGAATGCACGATCCAGGTCTCCGGATAGGGATGGACGTGAAGGGCAGGCCCCTGGCCGGGCGCTGCATCCATCAGGAACAGCGAGATGGGCGTGCCGTATTGCCCGCCTTCAAACAGGATGGTTCGGTTGGGGCTCTGCTTCTGCTCTGCACGCGGAATGACATGAAACATGCTGGCCTCCATCTCCGGTCGGCTTGGCTTCCTGCAGTGGATGAATTATCTTCACGAGAAGATATTATTCGAAACTATCTTCTCGTCAAGATATATTGATGAATTACCGAGGTGAGCAATGCAGAATGAGAACGAGGCGAGGGATCACGTCGACCGGCTGCAGGCGCAGTGGGCGGCCGAACTGCCCGACCTCAATACCGAGCCGATGACCATCCTTGGGCGCGCCTACCGCCTTTCCAACCTTGTGCGCCCGTCGATCGAGGAGACATTCTCTTCATTCGGCCTCGACCGCGGCGAGTTCGACGTGATCTCGACGCTGAGAAGGTCCGGCCCGCCTTACCGGCTGACGCCGACCGACCTCTACACGTTGCTGATGATTTCATCGGGCGGGCTCACGCATCGCCTCGACCGGCTGCAAAAGGCAGGGCTGATCGTGCGCGAGCGCTCGGCATCCGATGGCCGAAGCAGCGTCGTCGGACTGACCGAGAAAGGAGTAGCGCTTGCGGAAACGGCGATTCGCGCGGATATGACCAGCGAGGCGCAGTACCTCGAAGGGCTGAGCAAAGAGGATCGCGCCGCATTGGCGGCGCTCCTCAGGAAACTGCTCGTCTCGCTGGAGCGGGCCGAAGCCATTGATCCGGCTTGAACGGATGCCGGTTGTCACAATTTCGTTGACAATAGGGGCCGGACGCACTAAAGCCGCCCCAACGCCGGGCAGAAATGTCCGGTGTTTCATTTGACATGTCCCGTGGCTTCTCCGTCAGCGTGATCGTGAGAAACCTGTCAGAACCCCGAAAATGGGTTCAGAGGAGGGCGTGTTTCCTTGATCCGGTTTGGAAACAGACCGGTGTAACTGTTTGAAAGGAAATGCGATGAGCAAGCGCGAATCGTCCAAGTACAAAATTGACCGCCGTATGGGCGAAAACATCTGGGGCCGTCCGAAGTCCCCGGTAAACCGCCGCGAATACGGCCCGGGCCAGCACGGCCAGCGCCGCAAGTCCAAGCTCTCGGACTTCGGTGTACAGCTGCGCGCCAAGCAGAAGCTCAAGGGCTACTACGGCGACATCCGCGAGAAGCAGTTCCGCGCGATCTTCGCTGAAGCTTCCCGCCGCAAGGGCGACACCCCGGAGAACCTGATCGGCCTGCTCGAATCGCGCCTCGACGCGATCGTCTACCGCGCCAAGTTCGTTCCGACGGTCTTCGCTGCCCGTCAGTTCGTCAACCACGGCCACGTCAAGGTCAACGGCGTCCGCGTCAACATCGGTTCCTACCGTTGCAAGCCGGGCGACGTTATCGAAGTCAAGGAAAAGTCCAAGCAGCTCGTAACCGTTCTGGAATCGGTTTCGCTCGCTGAGCGCGACGTTCCGGACTACATCGAAGCCGACCACAACAAGATGGTTGCGACCTTCGTCCGCGTTCCGGGCCTCTCTGACGTTCCGTACCCGGTCGTCATGGAACCGCACCTGGTCGTCGAATTCTATTCGCGTTAATCCGGGGCTCACGCCTTGTGACGTATCGAAAACCGCCCGGAAACGGGCGGTTTTTTTGTCGGTAGCGATTACCGTGGCGCTGCCGTCCATGGCGCGATTTCATCCCTTCGACAGGCGATGAGTGAGAGGGAAGCCGATGCCTGAGCAGAACGCTCCGCAAGACTTGCAAGCGATCATCGAGGACATCCATCGGGAACTGAGCCCGCGGTTCGGCCAGGGCAAGGTTGCCGACTACATCCCACAGCTCGCGCGCGTCGACGCCAAGCATTTCGGCATGGCGATCGTGACGACCGACGGCAAGCTCTACCGGGTCGGCGATGCCGAAGTGCCGTTTTCGATCCAGAGCGTCTCCAAGGTGTTCACGCTGACGCTGGCACTCGGCAAACATGGCGAGAACATCTGGCACCGTGTCGGCCGCGAGCCATCCGGTTCGGCCTTCAACTCCATCGTCCAGCTCGAGCAGGAAGGCGGCAAGCCGCGCAATCCCTTCATCAACGCCGGCGCCATCACCATCAGCGACCTGATCCTCGCCGGCCATACGCCGCGGGAACTGATCGGCGAAATCGTGCAGTTCATCCGTTACCTTGCCGACGACGACGAGATCGTCATCGACCACGAAGTTGCACGCTCCGAGACGGCTACCGGCTACCGGAACTTCGCGCTCGCCAATTTCATGCGCTCCTTCGGCAAGCTCGACCATCCGGTGGAGCATGTACTCGGCGTCTATTTCCACCATTGCGCATTGGCGATGACCTGCAGCCAGCTGGCCAAGGCCGGGCTGTTTCTGGCCGCTGGCGGCAGCAATCCGCTGACGGGCCATAACGTCGTCTCGCGACAGCGGGCGCGGCGCATCAACGCGCTGATGCTGACCTGCGGCCACTATGACGGCTCGGGCGATTTTGCCTACCGCGTCGGCCTGCCGGGCAAGAGCGGCGTGGGTGGCGGAATTCTGGCGGTGGCGCCTGGCAAGGCGTCGGTTGCCGTCTGGTCTCCTGGTCTCAACGAAAACGGCAACTCGCTGCTCGGCTCGCTGGCGCTTGAGATGCTGGCAGCGCGCACCGGCTGGTCGGTCTTCGGGTCCTAGGACCTTCTGCGGCATCGCAACCAGCACAATCCGGCCGATTTCCCTTGATCTTGACGGCCGGAGCGGGCAAGTGCAGGCCAAGATTTGCCGGGCGCGGGTTGCGCCCGTGCCTGCCGCACAGGATCCCCGCCATGGACCTTTCGCTTAACGTGTCGCAAGACCAGGCCGAAACCACTTTCGATGAGGGCGAGATCGACGCCGGCACGCATCCGCTGTTCAGCCGCATGCCGTCCTCCGTCTCGTTCAACAAGCTGCGCAAGCGCCTGCTGCGCCAGACGCGGCAGGCGCTCGACGACTTCGGCATGCTGAAGGGCGCGAAGCGCTGGCTGATCGGCCTTTCCGGCGGCAAGGACAGCTACAGCCTGTTGGCGCTGCTGATGGACCTGCAATGGCGCGGATTGCTGCCGGTAGAACTGATCGCCTGCAATCTCGACCAGGGCCAACCGAACTTCCCGAAGCATATCCTGCCGGAATATCTTCAATCGATCGGCGTCAAGCACCGCATCGAGTATCGCGACACCTATTCGATCGTGAAGGAAAAGGTACCGACGGGGGCGACCTACTGTTCGCTCTGTTCGCGGCTGCGCCGCGGCAACCTCTATCGCATTGCGCGCGAAGAGGGGTGCGACGCACTGGTGCTCGGCCACCACCGCGAGGATATTCTCGAAACCTTCTTCATGAACTTCTTCCATGGTGGCCGACTCGCCTCGATGCCGGCGAAGCTGCTGAACGATGAAGGCGACCTGATGTTGCTTCGCCCGCTCGCCTATGCGGCCGAGGACGATCTCGCCAAGTTTGCCTCCGCGATGGAGTTTCCGATCATCCCCTGCGACCTCTGCGGCTCGCAGGATGGTCTCGAGCGCAATGCGATGAAGGCGATGCTGGCCGATATCGAGCGGCGCATGCCCGGCCGCAAGGACACGATGCTGCGCGCGCTCGGTCACGTGAACCCGTCGCATCTGCTCGATCCCAAGCTGTTCGATTTCCTGTCCCTTACACCGGAGCCCAAAGAATGAGCCATTCCGTTGACATCGCCGGCCTTGCCAACCTCCTGCAGGAAGCGGCGGTCAAAGAGATCCTGCCGCGGTTCCGCAATCTTGATGCAGGCGATGTTCGGATGAAGTCGGAAGCGATCGATCTCGTGACCGAAGGCGACGAGGCGGCCGAACGGCTGATCAAGTCACGTATCGAAGAGGTGGCACCGGGTGCGCTTTTTGTCGGCGAGGAATCGGTCGCGGCCGATCCGACCCTTCTCGACAAGCTCAACGAGGCCGATCTCGCCGTCGTCGTCGACCCGATCGACGGCACCTTCAATTTCGCCGCCGGCCTGCCGCTCTTCGGCGTCATGGCAAGCGTCGTCGCAAAGGGCGAGACGGTCGCCGGCATCATCTACGATCCGCTCGGCAATGACTGGGTGATCGCGGAGAAGGGCTCGGGCGCCTGGATGTGCCGTCCTGACGGCTCGCAGGAGCGTATGTCGGTGACGGCGGGCGTGCCGCTGGAAGCCATGGTCGGTGGCGCCTCGACAGGTTTTTACCAGCAGGAAGCACGGCGTGAAGTCATGGCCAATATGGCCAAGGTGCGTATGGCCACCAGCTACCGCTGCGCGGCCCACGAATACCGCATCTTCGCCGCCGGGCATCTGCACTTCCTGATGTACCAGAAGCTGATGCCCTGGGATCACTTGGCGGGAACGCTGATTTCGCAGGAAGCCGGTGCCTATGCGGCCCGCTTCGACGGTTCGCCCTATCTGCCTGCCCATCTCAACGGCGGCCTGCTGCTCGCGACCGACAAGGAGAGCTGGGAGACGCTTCGCCGCGAGGTCTTCACGGTCTAAGCCGTTCGAAGCCGACAGCAAATGAAAAGCCCGCCCGGATCGCTCCAGGCGGGCTTTCTTTTTTGCCATACGGCCGCCGGTTACATGTGGCCGCCGCCGTGATCCATGGTGACGTCCTTGTCGCCAGGATGGGTGAAGAGCTTACCCTTCTCGGCCCAGAGCGTCGCCAGAACCGTCAGGATGCCGAAGAGGGCGAAGCCGCCGAAGAGCGGCTGCAGCGTACCGTTGAAGAGCTGGCCGACGGTGCCGCCGATCAAGGCGCCACCGGTGGTCGAGACAAAGCCGGTGATCGCCGTCGCCGTGCCGGCAAGGTGCCCCATCGGCTCCAGGCTGATCGCGGTGAAGTTCGTCGCGATCACCGCAAAGAACATCAGGAGCACCGAGAACATCAGGTAGCTGACGACGAAGGCCGGCGTTCCGGAGAGCGACATCGCGAAGCCGACGACCGAAAGCAGCGTGAACAGGATCATCGAGACGTGCGAGATGCGGCGCATGCCGAAGCTGCGGACGAAGAAGCCGTTGGCGAAGTTCGCGACCGCGATGCCGCCGGCTGTGCCGGCGAAGGCGATCGGCAGCCAGTCACCGAGGCCGTAGACCTCGCCGAAGATCTGCTGAACCGTGACGATGTAGGCGCAGATGACCGCGGTGAAGAGCGTCATGCCGATCATGTAGCCGCAGGTAATGCGGTTGGTGAGAACGGTCTTGAAGCCCGAGGCAACCGCCCCGACAGAAAGCGGCATGCGCTCCTCGCGCGGCAGGGACTCCTTCATGCGGGAAAAGGCCCAGACGAACAGGATCGCGCCGATGACGCCGATCAGAATGAAGATCCAGTGCCAGTTGGCATAAAGGATCACGAGCTGGCCGATCGAGGGCGCAACGATCGGCACGATCATGAAAACGATCATGACATAGGACATCACACGCGCCATCTCGCGGCCGCCGAAGCAGTCGCGCACGATCGCCATGGTGGTGATACGGATCGCGGCCGCGCCGATGCCCTGAATGAAACGCAGGATGAGCAGCGTCTCGAAGCTCTGGGTGAGGGCGGCCGCAAACATCGACACGGTGAAGAAGGCGAGGCCGCCGAGCAGCACGCGGCGACGGCCGAAGGCATCCGAAAGGCTGCCGAAGAAGATCTGCGAAATGCCGAAGCCGAGGAAGAAGACGCCGATCACCAGCTGGCTATCATTGGTGTTGGCGACATTCAGCGACTGGCCGATCGCCGGCAGCGCCGGCAGCATGCTATCGATGGCGATGGCGACACTCGCCGTCATGACGGCGATGGTGATGATGAACTCGACGATGCCCATGTTGAGGCGCTGAGCCCCGGAAACCCCGTCGATATGTTCGGATTGATTGGTGATGGTGGTCATTGGATGAGCCCGTAAATTCTTCAAAAATGAGGACTGGCCGGTTCTGGGATCAACCGGCCGGCTGATGGTGCGGTTTGAAGAGCTTGCCGCGTTCGGCAATCAGAACGAACACGAGACCGATCGCGGCGACAGTGAAGTAGCCAGTGGCGAGCGGCGTTGCGGTGCCGTCGAAGGACTGGCCGATGAAGGCTCCAATCACGCTTCCGCCGATCGTCTGCATGAATCCGAGAACCGAGGAGGCAGTTCCGGCAACATGGCCGAGCGGCTCCATGGCCATGGCGTTGAAGTTCGGCGCGATCAGCCCGAACTGGAACATCGTGGCGCAGTAGAGGACCACGAAGACCGGGAAGGGCAGCGGCGCATAGAGCGAGGCCGACATCCAGACGAAGCTCGCCAGCGTGAAGCCGATGAGTGCCGCATGGGATAGCGGCCGCATGCCGAAGCGGCGGACAAGGCGGGAATTGGTGAAGGAAGCGACCGCCATCATACTGGCAAAGGCGGCGAAGACAAGCGGAAACCACACGCCGAGGTCGTAGACGCCGACGAGCACCTGCTGCGCCGAGTTGATGAAGCCGAACAGTGCACCAAGGATCACCGAGGTCGCGAGCGTGTAAAGCAGCGACACCCGGTTCGTCAGCACAATGCGGAAACCGCTGAGGATGACCGCCGGCGTGAAGGCGCGGCGATGGGCCGGATCGAGCGTCTCGCCGAGCTTTGACACGACGATTGCAATGTTCATCACGGCATAGAGTGCGACGACGACAAAGATCATGTGCCAATCGGCAAGGCTGATGATGAGCTGGCCGATCGAAGGCGCCACAACCGGCACGATCATGAACACCATCATGACCAGAGACATGACCTCAGCCATCTGTCGGCCGCCATAGACGTCGCGGACGATCGAGATGGTGATGACGCGCGTCGCCGCAGCACCGGCGCCCTGCACGAAGCGCAGCGCCAGCATCAAGCCGAAGCTCGGCACGATCGCGATCGCCAGCGCGCAGAGCGCATAGAGGGCAAGGCCGGCAATCAACGGTGGCTTGCGCCCGAAGCGATCCGAAAGCGGGCCGAAGAACAGCTGTGCCACCCCCATGCCGAGCAGATAGGCGGTGATGATGTACTGCCGCTCATTTTCAGAGGCGACGCCGAGGCTGGCTCCGATCTGCTGCAGACCTGGCAACATGATGTCAATCGAGATGGCGTTGGTTGCCATCAGCATGGCCATCAGCGCGATGAACTGGAATTTCGTGACCCCGGGCCGGGCGTCTTCGTTGGTCGTGCTGGTCATTTGCAAAAAGTCCTAGCGGCGCACCGGGCGCAAGCGAAACAGGTTGGTCCGGAGCAAATCCGGAAAAGAAGGGTGTCGGCTGACGCCATGCCAGCAGACATATCGAAATTGAGCGGGGGCAGCCGGGGCGATTGGAAACCAAGCGCACGGACCGGGCCGGCATGAAGCGTAGGAAGCGTCGAGCGGCAGGGACCGGACTTTCCGGGCGCCAAGGGGCGAGGCGAGACCCTCTACAGGCAGCTTATGCCGAACGATCGCAACCGATTCATGACAGGCCGGACATCCGGCCCTTCGCTCCCCGAAGGAAGCGCGCTCTGAACGTATCTTGGCGGCACCTGCGCGAATCGCACGCGCAAGTCCTTCTGAAGGACAACGAAAATTAGGCGATGCGGAATTACAGCCAGAATCAAAAAAGGCGGTTGCCCGCCTTCTCCGAAAGATCGGGACGAGGCGTCCTTAGATCAGGCGGCGGCGCCCTTGACGGCAATGCCCTGTGCCTCAAGGTGAGACTGCAGTTCGCCGGCCTGGAACATTTCACGCACGATGTCGCAACCGCCGACGAATTCGCCCTTGACGTAGAGCTGCGGGATCGTCGGCCAGTTGGAGTAATCCTTGATGCCCTGGCGCAGGTCAGCATCGGCGAGCACGTTGACGCCCTTGTAGTCGACACCGATGTAGTCGAGAATCTGGACAACCTGACCGGAGAAGCCGCACTGCGGGAACTGCGGCGTACCCTTCATGAAGAGCACCACATCGTTTGTCTTGACTTCGTTGTCGATGAATTCGTGAATTCCGCTCATCTCGTCTTCCTTCCTGCGCCGGCTTCAAGGGCCGGATATCGATTGGGTTCTAGATAGCATGCATATTGGTGATTTTCACCACCCAATCGCAACAAATATTGATGGGCCTCAAGATGTGGTTTTATTACCACTACAGCGCCGCGCGTCTTCTCAGGCGCGCAAAGGTCGCTGTAGCACTTTGATTTTCTGCATGTTTTCGTCCATAAATCCGCGACGAGTTAAGGAAACATGCAGTCAAGCGGTGCGGCGCCGGGTCTTGCTGCGCGCCGCAGCCGTTTTGCGACGGCTGACCTGCTTCTTGGCCGGCTTGCGAATGGCCGCTTCGAGGATATCCGCGAGGATGCCGCCGCCGGACGAAGTCGTCCGCGTCCGGCGCTTTGTCCGCTTGGTCGAGGTTCGCTTGACGCCGGTCTTCTTGAGGATTTCCTTCAATGCACTGTCAACGACGCCGCTGACGAGTTCCTTGATCAGGTCAGCCATTCCGGCTTACTCCGGCGCGCTCGTCTGCAGGGCGAGGGCGTGTAGAACACCGCCCATGTTGCCCTTGAGTGCGTTGTAGACCATCTGGTGCTGCTGCACGCGGGTCTTGCCACGAAACGCCTCGGCCACGACTTCGGCGGCATAGTGGTCGCCGTCACCGGCCAGATCGCGGATCGTGACCTTGGCACCGGGAATCCCTGCCTTGATCATGTCTTCGATGTCGCCTGGTGTCATGGGCATGATACGCCAACTCCCTTTTTATTCTGCAACGTCAGCAGCCTGCCGACGCCATCCATGAAATTAGGGAACCACGATTCAGGGGCGGAACGCAATTGCTGAATTGGGTGAGGGCGGCCAGTTGCTGGCGCCGGTACGATCAGATGATCACGCTTGATCGCGTCCCCAGATGACACCTTTCGAGGCATGCGAAGAGCCAGACGGGAGCCGCCGATCAGCGGCTCCCGTCGTCGTTTCTCAGTTCTCGGGAGCGAGATCGCCCTGCATGAATTCCGGGAACCAGCCTTCGTGGGTCGAGCGCAGCTCAGCGACCGAAACCGCCCTGGCATCGCCGAGCTTGACGGCATCGCCAGCGGTCTTGCCGATGACGGGCAGGGCAACGCCTGCGGCCTTAGCGCGGGCGGTAACCGCGTCGAGTGCGCCAGCGGCAACAGTTACGACGTAGCGGCCCTGATCTTCGCCATAGAAGGTCGCGATCGGGTCGTGACCGGCGACGGCATCAACCGTGGCGCCAATGCCCGAGGCCATCGCCATTTCGGCGACCGCAAGCGCCAGGCCACCCGACGAGCAATCGTGAACGGCCGTCACGAGGCCATCGACGATGAGGCCGCGGACGAAATCGCCCACCTTGCGTTCATGAGCCAGATCGACATGCGGCGCCGGACCGTCGGTGCGGCCGTGAACGTCTCGCATGTAGACCGACTGGGCGATGTGGGTGCCCAGGCCAACAGGTGCACCGGCAAGCAGGATCGTTTCGCCTTCCGCAGCAAAGCGGATGCGCGCCATCTTCGACCAGTCCTTGATCAGGCCAACGCCGCCGATCGTTGGGGTCGGCAGGATCCCTTGGCCATTGGTCTCGTTGTAGAGCGAGACGTTGCCGGAAACGATCGGAAAGTCGAGCGCGGTGCATGCTTCGCCGATGCCCTTGATGGCATGGACCAGCTGGCTCATGATTTCCGGGCGTTCCGGGTTGCCGAAGTTGAGGTTGTCGGTGGCTGCCAGCGGCAGCGCGCCGGTTGCCGTCAGGTTGCGCCAGCATTCGGCGACCGCCTGCTTGCCGCCTTCGAACGGATCGGCTTCGACGTAACGCGGCGTTACGTCGGAGGAGAAGGCCAGCGCCTTGGAGACGTGACCCTCGACGCGCACGACGCCAGCGTCACCGCCCGGAAGCTGCAGCGAGTTGCCCTGGATCAGGGTGTCGTACTGTTCGTAGACCCAGCGGCGCGAGGAGTTGTTGGCCGAACCGACGAGCTTCACGAGTGCGTCGGCGACGTCAGCAGCCGGGATGTCGTTGGTTGCCAGCGGAGTCGAGGTCTTGGCAGGGGTCCAGGGACGATCGTATTCCGGCGCTTGGTCGCCCAGTTCCTTGATCGGCAGGTTCGCCACTTCTTCGCCCTGGTGCAGGATGCGGAAGCGCAGATCGTCTGTGGTCTTGCCGACGATGGCAAAGTCGAGGCCCCACTTGACGAAGATCGCCTTGGCGACTTCTTCCTTGGCGGGCTCCAACACCATGAGCATGCGCTCCTGGCTTTCCGACAGCATCATCTCGTAAGCGGTCATGCGTTCTTCGCGAACGGGAACGCTATCAAGGTTGAGCTCGATGCCGAGGTCGCCCTTGGCGCCCATTTCGACGGCCGAGCAGGTGAGGCCGGCCGCACCCATGTCCTGGATGGCGATGACGGCGCCGGTCTGCATCAGCTCGAGGCAGGCTTCAAGCAGGCACTTTTCGGTGAAGGGGTCGCCGACCTGGACGGTCGGGCGCTTTTCTTCGATCGACTCGTCAAACTCGGCCGAGGCCATGGTCGCGCCACCAACACCGTCGCGGCCGGTCTTGGCGCCGAGATAGACGACGGGGAGACCCACGCCTTCGGCCTTGGAGTAGAAGATCGCATCGCTCTTGGCGAGGCCGGCGGCAAAGGCGTTGACGAGAATGTTGCCGTTGTAGCGGGCGTCGAACTCGACTTCGCCGCCGACGGTCGGAACGCCGAAGGAATTGCCATAGCCGCCGACGCCGGCAACGACGCCGGAAACGAGGTGGCGGGTCTTCGGATGATCAGGCGCGCCGAAGCGGAGCGCATTCATCGCAGCAACCGGACGGGCGCCCATGGTGAAGACGTCGCGCAGGATGCCGCCGACGCCGGTCGCAGCGCCCTGGTAGGGCTCGATATAGGACGGGTGGTTGTGGCTCTCCATCTTGAAGACGACGCAGTCGCCATCATCGATATCGACCACGCCGGCGTTTTCGCCCGGCCCCTGGATGACGCGCGGGCCTTTGGTCGGCAGCGTGCGCAGCCACTTCTTCGAGGACTTGTAGGAGCAGTGCTCGTTCCACATCGCCGAAAAGATGCCGAGCTCGGTGAAAGTCGGCTCGCGCCCGATCAGGCTCAGGATGCGCTCGTATTCGTCGGGCTTCAGCCCGTGCGATGCGATGAGGTCCGGGGTGATGGGGCGGGTGTTCGAAATCGTCATCGTCGACCGTCAAATCCTTCGGGCGGCGCGCAATCCACTTAAGAGGAATATGGCGCGTGCGAACCGCAACAGACACAGGGAGCGCTTTGCGGCTTCTTTAGCCTATGCTGCGGCGCGGCGCGACAGAAAAATACGGGCGATCAACAGCGGTTGACGCCCGTATAAGCTTTGCAGAAGGCAGTGCGGCGACCAGCGTCAGAACTTGTAGCCGAGCGCAAGGCCGGCGCGTGTCAGGCCGTTGTTCGGACCGTCGCACAGATTGGCATGCGAAGCATGTTCCACGGTCGCCGAGACGTTCCAGTGCTCGTCGAGGCGGACGCCAGCAGCGGCGTATTCGCGGAAGAGAAGGCGGCAGCCGAGTTGGGGACCGGAACCATTGGGGTCATCGAGGTCGCCGTCATGAATCGTGCCGCCGGCGCCGAATTCGACAAACAGGCGCTGGGTCATGTCGAAGGTCCAGCTCAAACCGCCATAGGCCTGATTGACCCCGTTAGACGACGTCGCAACCGCCGCGCCGGTATAGACCCGTGGGCGCAGCAGTTTTTCGCCGAGGTCGGTCGCCCCATCGGCGTCGAACGGGTCGAAGTACACGGTGAATGACGGAAAGACCCCGTCTTCCTGTTTATCGCCGGCAGCGATCGACGTCGTCACGCCGAAGCGCATTTCGTCGAAAACGCCGTCCGCGGCAAGGGCCGGGGCGGCGGAGGTCAACGTGGTCGTGGCGAGAAAAAGATATGCGATGCGACGCGACGAGGCGGGGCTGAACGGTAGCGGCATGCGGAATCCTTAAAGGCGAATCATGTGCGCAAAACTGCTAAAATAGTATGTTGCGCAAGCTTGCCCGAAAGTCACCCCGAGGATTTCTGTAGTCACTCAAAACTATCGTAGCCCGCCCGGCCGCTGTCGAGCAGCCGCTTCAGCGCCTGAAAACCTGCTCTTACCTGGGCTCGGTCCGGCGGCGAGGAAAAACCGATGCGAATGCGGTGGAAGACGCGGTCGGTTCGTCCGGCCTTGAACTCGTCCTCGTCGTCGACGAGCACGCCCTCCTGCAGGGCAGCCTGCTTGAAGGTGCCGGAGAGCCAGGGGTCGGGCAGCTTCATCCAGAGGAACGGAATACAGGGGTGCGAGGTGAACTCGATGCCTTCGAAGATTTCGCGGGCCATCGCCTCGCGGGCGCGCACCTCTTCAATGCCCTTGCTGCGCAGGATTGCAGCCGAACCGGAAAGCACGAGGCGCGCGCAGAGCTCAGCCAGGATGAACGGCAAACCGCCGCTCACCATCTTGTGGGCAATGCGGATACGTTGGCTGAAATGCGGAGGGCAGGCGACCCAGCCGCCTCGGACACCGGCAGCGACCGACTTCGAAAGACCGCCAACCAGGAAGGTGCGTTCCGGCGCAAGCTCCGCCAAGAGCGGCGTCTGATCACCGGTCATGGCGCCATAGAGATCGTCCTCAACGAGCCAGACGCCATATTTGCGGGCGATGTCGGCGATCGCCTGGCGGCGCGCGAGCGGCATGACGGCGACGGTCGGATTCTGTGCGCTGGGCATCAGGAACGCGAGCTTCGGATGCTGCTGCGCGCAGACGCGCTCGAAATCCTCGGGGATCATGCCAAACTCGTCGCTTTCGACCAGCGTCGTCCGGCGGCCGACCAGGCCGGCGCTGCGGCTCACCTGCGAATAGGTGAGCGTCTCGAAGGCGATACGGTCGCCAGGCGCGGTAACCGCAGTGATGACGGCAACCACGCCCGCATGGGCACCGAGCGTCGGCACGATGTTTTCCGGCTTCGGGCGGAAGCCGCCGCGCGCCAGCCATAGGCAACCCGCCTCGAACCAGTGATCCGGGAAGTTGCGGGCGTAGCTTGCAATGTCCGCATGGTGGTCGTGACTGATCTCGCCAAGCACCTCGCTCAAGACCGTGCCTTGGCCGATATCGGGTGCAGCTGTGCTGTCGAACCTCAACTTGCCGGCAGGCGCCACAAGCGGCCGGGTGCCGGCGAGCGAGGTCGTCAGCGGATCCGCCTGCTCCGGCGGACGGCTTTCGGGATGATCTAGTACATAGGTGCCGCGACCGACTTCACCGCTCACAAGTCCGCGTTCGCGGACGATGTTATAGGCGCGTCCAATCGTGCCGATTGTCACGCCGATGTCGTAGGCGAGGTTGCGCTGCGGTGGCAATTTGGCGCCGACGGGCAGGGCGCCGTTGCCAATTGCCTGTTCGATCTGGTCGGCAATCCGCGCATAAAGCGGACCGTGACCCTGCTGAATGTCCGGGAGCCAATTTGTCATAGTGACAATTCTTTAGATTACAGCGCGGAATATGTCAATTATCACCAATACAACGATAGCAATCGCTGCATTGGGGTTATCAATGAGTACAATCGATACAATTTGTTTGTCCCGCTCGGAAGCGAAGTCCGTCGAACGCACCAGCACATTGTTTGGTGGCGACTATTCAGAGGAACGCGAAAGCGTACTGAAGCGCCTATGGGGGCTCTATTGCAAGCTGGCAGCGAAGCGACGCGGTCGTCTGGCGCTCGGGGAAATGAGCAATTGGCAACTCAGGGATATCGGTGTTTCCGAGAAGGACGCGCGCCAGGAATCGACTGTCCCGTTCTGGCGCTAGCTCGGATTAGAACGACTGTCCGACAATGCACAATGGCCGGCGCCCTTTGAGGTCGGCGGCCATTGGTCAATTCGCCAATTTGACTGGGGTCTACTTGCAGCCCTGTCCGCCGGCAGCCCAGCGCTTGATATCGGCGGCCATGCGCGTGCCGACGGGTTCGCTCATCAACGGTCCGAAGGCCTGCAGGCGTGCCGGGTTGCCCTCGGCCTGAACAACGGCGAGCGGGCGTGCTTCCGGCGACTTGCGCGGCACGATCAGAATGCGCGGACGGCCCGAAAAGGAGTTCAACTCCGGCGCCAGGCGATAGGACTTGAATTCGGAATCGCCCGATTTGAACCAGCAGCCGTTGGCGCCAAGCGCCACGCGCTCCATGGTCGGCAGTGCCGCCGTGTTCGGGCTCGGCGCCGGCGGTTTCGGCGATTGGCACGAAGCGAGAAGGGCCAGGCCAAACGTTGCGCAGGCAAGGCCGGCCAGGCGCGCAGGGACAAATGAAGGCATCGACGGTCTCGCTCGCATTTGGGGGATGGGTCGGATGCCTTCTATCAGCCGGATGGTTAAGCGGCGATTACTTCGAGCGCAGACGCAAAGAGGCCGCGGCCGTCGGAGCCGCCATGAGCCGCTTCGATCAGGTTTTCCGGATGCGGCATCATACCGAGCACGTTACCCTCGGCATTCATCACGCCGGCGATATCGTTCATCGAACCGTTCGGGTTGGTGCCTTCGGCATAGCGGAACACCACCTGGCCATTGCCTTCGATCGTCTTCAGTGTCTCAGCGTCGGCGAAGTAGTTGCCGTCGTGGTGGGCGACCGGCGAGCGGATGATCTGGCCCTTCGAGTAGGCGCGGGTGAAGTCGGTGTCGGCATTGACCACTTCGAGCTTGATCTCGCGGCAGACGAACTTCAGCGAGGCATTGCGCATCAGCGCGCCCGGCAGGAGGCCGGCCTCGACGAGGATCTGGAAGCCGTTGCAGACGCCGAGAACCTTGACGCCCTTTTCCGCCTTGGCCTTGATCGCCTGCATGACCGGCATGCGCGCTGCGATCGCGCCACAGCGCAGATAGTCGCCATAGGAGAAGCCGCCCGGGATGACGATCAGATCGACATCGGGGATATCCGTTTCCGTCTGCCAGACGGTGACCGGAGCCTTGCCGGAAATCTTGGTGAGGGCCGCGATCATGTCGCGGTCGCGGTTGAGGCCCGGAAGCTGGACGACGGCTGACTTCATATCTCTGTCTCCGTTAGCGGCGAGATCAAATCTTGATGCCGCACCCCGACGAGCCAGGCATCTCCCGATCGCAGCACCGCTCCGTTGGGCGTTCGTGCTGCTTCGGCGTTTCTTAACGTCTGGATCCGCGCCCGAAGGCACGGACCGATCTTCATGCCTGATCGATCAGGCGAACGAGATGCTGTAGTTCTCGATCACCGTGTTGGCGAGCAGCTTTTCGCACATCGCCTTGAGGTCTTCTTCGGCCTTGGCCTTGTCTGCGGATTCGATCTGCAGATCGAAAACCTTGCCCTGACGGACCTGGCCGATGCCGTCGAAGCCGAGTGCGCCGAGCGCACCTTCGATTGCCTTGCCCTGCGGATCGAGAACGCCGTTCTTCAGCGTCACGGTTACACGTGCCTTGATCACTTTGATTTTCCCCGAAAGTTATTTCACCAGAACCGGACCGGTGCCGCGCACGGGTTCGTTCTCGTTCATGATGCCAAGACGGCGGGCGACTTCCTGGTAGGCCTCGACGAGGCCGCCAAGGTCGCGGCGGAAGCGGTCCTTGTCGAGCTTCTCGCGGGTCTCGATGTCCCAGAGACGGCAGCTGTCCGGCGAGATCTCGTCGGCGAGCACGATGCGCATCATGTCGCCCTCGAACAGACGGCCGCACTCGATCTTGAAGTCGACGAGCTGAATGCCGACGCCCAGGAACAGGCCCGAAAGGAAGTCGTTGATGCGGATGGCGAGCGCCATGATGTCGTCGAGTTCCTGGGGGCTTGCCCAGCCGAAGGCGGTGATGTGCTCTTCGGAGACCATCGGGTCTTCCAGCGCATCGGCCTTGTAGTAGAACTCGATGATCGAACGGGGGAGAACGGTGCCTTCCTCGATGCCGAGGCGCTTGGACAGCGAGCCGGCGGCAACGTTGCGCACGACAATCTCGAGCGGGATGATCTCGACTTCCTTGATCAACTGCTCGCGCATATTGAGGCGGCGGATGAAGTGCGTGGGGATGCCGATCTTGTTGAGATGCGTGAAGATGTACTCGGAAATACGGTTGTTCAGCACGCCTTTGCCGTCGATGACGTCATGCTTTTTCTTGTTGAAGGCGGTCGCGTCGTCCTTGAAGAACTGGATGAGCGTGCCCGGCTCCGGACCCTCATAGAGGATCTTGGCCTTGCCCTCGTAGATACGGCGGCGACGATTCATGGATTCTGTCTCTGTGGTTGTTGGCGCTCTTGGGTCGCGCGCGTGGAATATCTCTCGGGGTCCATAACTGAAAAGAACGGATTTCACAATCGGCGTATCTTCCCGTCCCCTGATTTGCATAGGGCGCCCGCGCGTCTCTACCTGGACGCGTCAAGGTCGCCGTGTCACTTTGGGTGCTGCGACGTTTGTAGTCCTTGAATCGAAGGCGATTTCAGGAACCATACGGAGGGTAACATGAAAGTCATCAAACCGGAAAACTACGCATTGCAGTTTGACCTCCGTTTTGGTTTATGGCGATAACTGTTTCCGGCATGGAATTTTCAGGGAGATCGATTGATGACGACGATGCAGGATCGCGAAAAGGCCTTCGAGGCGAAGTTTGCGCTGGACGAAGAACTGAAGTTCAAGGCTGAAGCGCGCCGCAACAAGCTTGTCGGTCTCTGGGCTGCCGGTCTGCTCGGCAAGGCCGACGCCGACGCCTACGCCAACGAAGTGGTGGTTGCCGACTTCGAAGAGGCCGGCCACGAAGACGTCGTCCGCAAGATCAAGGCCGACTTTGACGCTGCAGGCGTTGCCCAGACGGAAGATCAGATCCGCTTGCGGATGCTCGAGCTTCTCGGCGAAGCCGTCCAGCAGATCCAGAACAAGTAAGTCTTCAGGCACCAATGCCGACCATTCACGCCCGGCCATAAAGCCGGGCGTTTTTATTTGTCCTCCGTGCCGAAGACCGGCTTCCATCCGCGCCGCAGGCGCCGCTCAAGCTCCAGACGATCCATCGGGCGGGCCAGTGCGTAGCCCTGCAGCACATCGCAGCCGAGATCCCGCAGCATCGCTGCATGCTCCCAGGTCTCGACGCCTTCGCCGACGACCTCGATGTTGAGCGAATGGCCGATGTCGATGATCGCGCGGACCAGCTTGGCCTGTTTCGGGCTCTCCGTGATCGGTCCGACCAGCGCCCGGTCGATCTTGAGCCGCGCCGGATTGAGATTGAGCAGGCCGATGATCGAGGCGTGCCCGGTGCCGAAGTCGTCGATCTCCACCTCGATCCCAAGCGCGCCGAGGGCCGAGATGGTCTCGGCGATCTCATCTTCCGGATCGTCGAGGAAGATGGATTCGAGCAATTCGAACGAGAGGACGCCAGGGGCGATCTGCAGATCACGCAGGTCGGCGATCAGGCCGGGATCACGCAGGCGCGGCGACGACATGTTGACCGAGATCTTGGGAATGGCGAAGCCGGACTGCCGCCAGGACTGAAAGTCGGCATAGGCGAGCTCCACGACCTTTCGGTCGATGGCCGGCAGGACATTGATCTCCTCCGCGACCTTCAGGAAATGGAAGGGGGCAAGCACCCCGCGCTCAGGATGGTTCCAGCGAACCAGAGCCTCGACACCGGTTATCTCGAGTGAACGCGCATCGAACTGCGGCTGATAGTAAACGGTGAACTGCCCTTCCTCGATCGCCTGGCGAATATCGTCGCCGATCCGTTTGGCTGTCAGAATTTGTGTCTGGATCTGCTCAGAAAAGGCTTCGACCCGGTCCCGGCCGAGGCTCTTTGCCCGGTAGAGCGCGATGTCGGCGTTCATCAACAACTGCTTCGCATCGAAATCGTCATGCCCTTTCCAGGCAATGCCGATGCTCGCGCCCAGGCGGCAGAGCTGGCCCTCGTAGGGAATGGGGCGACGGAAGGCGTGCACGATACGCTCGGCAAGCTCGGAGAGCTGCGGCAGGTTGCGACCGCGGCGGCAGAGAATGACGAATTCGTCGCCGCCGATGCGGGCAATGAAATCGTCATGTCGAGCGTGCGCGCGAAGGATGGCAGCGGCATGGGTCAGCATGGCATCACCAGCCTGGTGCCCAAGCGTGTCGTTGATCTGTTTGAAACGATCGAGGTCGATATGCAGGATGGCGTTGACCGCGACGTTTTCCGCCAGCATCTGGTCAAGGTAGCGCCGGTTGGGCAGATCCGTCAGGTAGTCGTGCAGGGCGTTGTATTCGATCCTTATCCGCGCCAGCTCGAGCTCGCGGTTGCGCGCTTCGGCGGAAGCCTGGGCCTGGCGCAAGTCCTCCTGCAATGCGATGTCTTCGGTGACGTCCCAGTTCGCCCCGATGAGCTTTCGCGTCCCGAGATGATCGATATAGGTCGCCGCATTGGAGCGGATATGCCGGATCGTGCCGTCCGGGCGCACGATCCGAAAGGCATTGCTATAGGGCTTGCCGGAAGCGATGCCTTCGTTGGTCCGAGCGATGACCTTGTCGCGGTCGGCGGGATGCAGGGTGTTTTCCCAGGATTCGGAGCTCGGCGGCCCATCACTTGGGTCGAGGCCGTAGATCTCGAACATGCGCTCGTCCCAGTCGTCCCTCTGGGCGTCGAGGTTGAAGTCGAACACGCCGATCTTCGAAACGCCGAGAGCGAGCCTCAGGCGGCGAGAGACCTCTTCGAGACGGGCCTCCGCCTCCTTGCGCGCCGTGATGTCCGTGTCCGTCCCGATGATGCGGGAGGGTCTGCCATCCGGCCAATAGGCAACTGACGCGCCACGGCTCTCGATCCAGACCCAATGCCCGTCCGCATGGCGCTCGCGGTACTCGAAGGTGTTGAACACTGCCTCGCCAGAATCCTGGCGCTCGATTGCGGCACGCACATGCGCGTGGTCGTCGGGGTGGACGTTCTGGATCCAGGTCTCAAGACTACCGTCGACTTCGGCATCATCGGGCAGGCCACGAAGCCGCTTCCAGGTGGTGGAGTAAAACAGGTTCCCGGTTTCGAAGTCGTGATCCCACACGCCTTCAAGTGCGCTGTCGAGCGCATATTTCCAGCGGGTTTCGTCGTTGCGAAGACCGGCGATTTCGTCGACGAGCTCATGGGCGGGGAGCATCAGCAGGAGAAAGGCGTCCTGGTCGGCAAAAAGCACAGGTGACCAGGAGACAAGCATCGGCAGCGGACCGGAGAGGCTTTCGAAACGGAGCGTCGTGGACGCGGTCGTCGTGGGCGGCAAGATGTTCCGCGCCGGCAACAGCGGCCGGTCCTCATCCAGCACGAGATCTGCGAGAAGGGCTTTGCGGAGCGAAGCGGGTGTCCTTAGCAGCAGTTCGCCGGCACGCGCGTTGGTCGTTACGATCCGTCCCAGATCATTGGCAATGATTGCTCCGGCCGGCAAGCGCTCCAGAGCGGCCTGCGTGAGAACATCCGAATTCGCTGGCGCACCACGCGCACCTTTGGTGAGACCTTCGTTGACGGCCACTTATCCCATGTCCAGCGTTTGCGGCCGCATTTCCAAGGCACGGGAGCCGGAAATCAGGCTGCAAATCAAGATTCGACAGCGCTCAACGCCCTTTGACGACGAGTCACGTTGCCATGCGGACCGATGATGACCGCGGACAATGAACGTCGGATTAATGGGAAGTCGCAGCAGCCGTCAACCAGGGCGGCGAAGCATCAGGGCTTCAGGCGGCTCAGGAACTGAGCGAACACCATCGTTCCCTCCGGCCAGGGGCCATGCCCGGACTCGGTGTTGATATGGCCCGATTCGCCGGCGTCGACGAGCAGCGAACCCCAGGCCTTGGCGATATCGTCTGCGTGTTCGTAGGAACCGAAAGGATCGTTGCGGCTTGCAACCATCAGCGACGGGAACGGCAGGGGATCACGCGGATAGGGGCCGAATGTCATCAGATGCTTCGGGCGGATCGTTGGATTGGCCACATCCGGAGGTGCTACCAGGAAGGCGCCAGCGATCGGCTTGTTGAAGTGGGGCAGGGCGTGCACGGCGGTCGCGACGCCAAGCGAATGGGCGACGATGACGACCGGCTTTTCCGCCGCATTGACCTCTTCGATCATGCGCGCCACCCAATCTTCACGCACGGGCTTTGCCCACTCCGCCTGCTCGACGCGGCGCGCGGTGGACATCTTGCGCTCCCAGCGGGTCTGCCAGTGCTCCGGTCCGGAGTTGGTGTAGCCAGGGACAATGAGGATATGGGCGTCGGATACTTTCATAGTGGCCGCGATGTGGCGCTGAAAGCGGCCGAAGTCAAGACCTGCAACGCCGTGCGCTATTTGAGAGGCGCCATGGTCGCCGCAACACTTCGAAGGACTGTTGTTTTCATCCCTGGATCGGTGACGACCTGGAGAAACAGGCAGCAGGCGACAGCGCCTTCATTTTCTGTATAATCGGCATGACGGTCGCGGTTGGTGCGACTTTGTTTCGTCGCATCTCTGTTCCGCGGCCGCTCTAGTTCGTTGAGGAGTGAGCCATGACAACATTCCATGTTCTGTCGGGGGCGGATGCGAGTGTCGCCCACCCCGGGATAAAGAAGATTGGTGTCTCGGATGTGTTCGACGCCTTGCGTCTCGGATTTGAAGATTTTCGCGAAAAGCCGTCGCACTACGTCTTTCTATGCCTGATCTACCCGATTGCCGGCGCCGTGCTGATTACCTGGAGCGCAGGCGCAAACATGCTGCCGCTGCTTTATCCGCTGGTCTCGGGCTTTGCCCTGATCGGCCCTGTCGCGGCGATCGGTCTTTACGAAATCAGTCGACGGCGTGAACTCGGCATGGACTATTCATGGCCGCATGCGCTTCGCCTGCATCGCTCTCCAGCCTTGCCATCGATCATGGCCGTTGCCGCCATGCTTTTCGTGGTCTTCATTGTTTGGCTGCTGGTGGCCCAGGCGCTCTACGTACAAATCTTCGGGGCCGAACCGCCGGCTTCGATCGCTGCCTTCTGGAACGGCATCATCGGTACCGAACAGGGCTGGAACCTGATCCTCGTCGGCAACGCCGTCGGCTTCGTCTTCGCGGTCATCGTGCTCGCGACAACGGTCGTATCCTTCCCCTTGCTGATCGATCGCGATGTCGGCGCCGTCGCGGCGGTGGAAACGTCGATCCGCGCGACCCTCGTCAATCCGGTACCCGTCGCGCTCTGGGGCTTCATCATCGCGGCTGGCTTGGTGATCGGCTCGATCCCGGTCTTCGTCGGTCTTGCCGTCATCATGCCGATCTTCGGCCACGCCACATGGCATATCTATCGCAAGATGGTGGAGCCAGGTCCGCGCGCCGGTTCACGATAGGCGAGTCACGGCGCAACCTATCAACGCGAAAAGCGCCGCAGGTCAATCGACTTGCGGCGCTTTCAAGCGTGAGCGAAGACCGGTCTTACGGCTTAGCGAAAGTACTTGTAGTAGGAGGAAATCTGCGCCGCCGTGTTGGACGACAGATTGAGCTTGATGCCGATCTTGTCGCCGCGGTACCAACGTACCATGCCGGTCAGGAAGCCCAGTTCCTCGCTCCTGATCGTCACTTCCTGCCCCGTCTTGGCGCCGATATCGAAATAGAGCTGGAAACAGATGCCTTCGTCCGAAAGGTCCTTGACGACGCCGTTGCTGGACCCGGTCTTGCAGGTGACCATGCCGGTGATCTTCGTCTGTGTGCGGGCTGCCGCACGCTCCGTACTGTCCTTGTAGGCCATGTGATCCTCGAACCTGAATTGACAGGCCTGGATCGTCACACACGATCACTGAACATCGCGCTAAAAGAAATGCCCGCATTTGAGCGATGTGCGCCAAATGCGGGCATATTCATGAGGTGCAACGCGGGCGCGTGACCCGCGCACTGTCAGGCTCAGCCGAAGACGCGCTTGAAAATCGTGTCGACGTGCTTGGTGTGGTAGCCAAGATCGAACTTCTCGCGGATGTCTTCCTCGGAAAGCGCTGCACGGACTTCCGTATCGGCCAACAGTTCCTCAAGGAAGTCCTTGCCCTGTTCCCAGACCTTCATTGCGTTGCGCTGAACGAGGCGGTAGGCATCCTCACGCGATACCCCTGCCTGGGTCAACGCCAGCAGCACGCGCTGCGAATGAACCAGACCGCGGAACTTGTTCATGTTCTTGATCATGTTCTCGGGGTAGACGAGCAACTTGTCGATCACGCCGGTCAGGCGGGAAAGCGCGAAGTCGAGCGTCACCGTCGCATCCGGTCCGATCATGCGCTCGACGGAGGAGTGCGAGATGTCGCGCTCGTGCCAGAGGGCAACGTTTTCCATTGCCGGTACCGAGAAGGCGCGAACCATGCGGGCGAGACCCGTCAGGTTCTCGGTCAGAACCGGGTTGCGCTTGTGCGGCATTGCCGACGAGCCCTTCTGGCCCGGCGAGAAATACTCTTCAGCTTCGAGCACTTCGGTGCGCTGCAGGTGACGGATTTCCGTCGCCAGGCGCTCGATCGACGAGGCGATGACGCCGAGGGTGGCGAAGTACATGGCATGACGGTCGCGCGGGATGACCTGGGTGGAAACCGGTTCCGGCTTCAGGCCAAGCGCCTTGGCGACATGCTCTTCCACACGCGGATCGATGTTGGCGAAGGTGCCGACGGCGCCGGAGATCGCGCAGGTGGCGACTTCCTCACGTGCGGCCAGCAGGCGCTGCTTGCAGCGGTCGAACTCGGCATAGGCGAGTGCCAGCTTGACGCCGAACGTCGTCGGCTCGGCATGAATGCCGTGCGAGCGGCCGATCGTCACCGTGTCCTTGTGTTCAAAAGCGCGGCGCTTCAGGGCTTCGAGCAGCTTGTCGAGGTCCGCGAGCAGCAGATCGGTCGCGCGGACGAGCTGGACGTTGAAGCAGGTGTCGAGCACGTCGGACGAGGTCATGCCCTGGTGGATGAAGCGGCTGTCCGGGCCGACGAATTCGGCAAGATGTGTCAGAAAGGCGATGACGTCATGCTTGGTGACGGCTTCGATCTCGTCGATGCGGTCGACGTCGAAGGTGGCAGCGCCGCCCTTTTCCCAGATCGTGCGGGCTGCATCCTTCGGGATCACACCGATTTCGGCGAGTGCATCGCAGGCATGAGCCTCGATCTCGAACCAGATGCGGAATTTCGTTTCCGGCGACCAGATGGCCACCATTTCCGGACGGGAGTAGCGCGGGATCATGGGCTTTAGCTTTCGTCGTCAGTGGAGGATGGCCGTGCCTCTAGCAAAGATAGCCGTGAAGCTCAACGCGTTTGGCTCGTGCGCTCGCTCGCCAGCCACAGGCTGACGCCGACGAGTATAGCACCACCGAGGGGCAGATAGAGGCGAAGCCCCATCACCAGAAACTGGTAGAACGCGATGAGCGAGGTGAAGGCGAGCTGGAAAAACCAGGTCCTGGTGCCGGCAGGCGCGTGCCATTGGGCGTAAAACTGCCGGTAGTCGAGGGCATAGAGCATCGCCGTCATCGCGACGGTGCCGAGCGAAAGGAAGAAGAGGTAAGCCGCAAAACGCGTTTCCGGCCGGCCCCCCAAAGCTGCAAGTCGAGCCAGGAACAGCGATGGCGCCCAGGCCAGAAGCGCCCCGAAGCCGAAGATCAGAAGCAGCTCGGACAGATGAAAGGTGAGAGCACGCTCGCGAAGCCAGAGGCCGCACCAGGCCGAAAGCACCATCGCGCCGCCCCAGAGCGGCGCACCGATGACAAGCTCCCGCATCGTCGGAAGGGATTGGGCGAGCCGGCGTCGACGCAGGACGCCTACCGGCGCCAGATCTGCTTTTGCCTCGACGCCGGCCGCCGCATCGCTCATTTCGCGATCCGGGTCGGGATCGCGATCCAGCGTCCATCGGTTGTGCCTTCGAAGCCGAGCGACTTGACGAGAACCATGATGACATGGGTATCGGAGCCGTCGTCATTCCGATGGGTGACAGCGCCACCGACCTGATAGCCGGTGGGGCAGCGGCGGCTCTCGGGCAAGCGGCTATCGTCCTGCAGGACGTCTGTTGCCGGCTTGCCGGCCTTCATCGTCATCGACAGACGAAAGCCTTTGACCTCCTTCAGGAAGTCCTTGCAGATGCCTTCCGGCTCGAAGGTTTTCTCTTCGAGCGTTACCGAATAGGTCTCGCGGAACCCTTCGTCGGCCGCAAAGGAATCGTAGGTCAGCGCCAGCGGCTTGGCGTTCGCCTCGGTGATCGGATTATAGGCGGCAAGCAGCCCGGGCGCATCAGCCAGGCGATAGGCGTCGATCAAGGGTGCCGCACGGCGGCGTGCCTCGTGACGCGCCTTGGAGAGCGGGCTGCCATCCTCGCGGCTGACGGCGCGCACCGGCGCGCCGGGCAAGAAACTGTCATTGCGCGTATCGATCACATAGATGGTCGAATAGGGAAAGCCGGAGCCATCCTGAACGCCGTATTCCTCGAAGGCGAAGACATTGCCGTCGGCCGAAAAGCCGATCGGCTGGAGCGCGGCATAGTCGCCCGCCAAGGCCGGCGCTGCGGCTGCCGCAGCGCCCAGCAAAAGCACGCCGGGCAGTGCCGCGCGCGGCTTCATCGATAGGCCTTTTCTGCCGGCGTGCGGATCGCCTCGATCGCCGTGCGATAGGCTTCGACAGAGCCGCCCTTGAAGATCGCCGAACCGGCGACGAGAACGTTGGCGCCGGCGCCGGTTGCGAAGGCCGCCGTGTCGGGCGCAATGCCGCCGTCGACTTCGATCTCGATCGGACGATCGCCGATCATCGCCTTGATGCGGCGGATCTTTTCCGCCGTAGCTTCGATGAACTTCTGTCCGCCAAAGCCCGGGTTCACGGTCATGACCAGGATGAGATCAACCTGATCGAGCACGTATTCGATGGCGCTTTCCGGCGTTGCCGGGTTGAGCGAGACACCGGCCTTCTTGCCGAGCGACCGAACGGTCTGCAACGAACGGTGAAGGTGCGGACCGGCTTCGGCATGCACGGTGAGGATATCGCAGCCGGCTTTCGCAAAGGCTTCGAGGAACGGATCGGCGGGCGAAATCATCAGGTGGCAATCGAACGTCGCATCGGTGTAGCGGCGCAGCGACTTGATCACGTCGGGGCCGAAGGTGATGTTCGGCACGAAGTGCCCGTCCATGACATCGAGATGGATCCAGTCGGCGCCGGCATCGACGACGTCGCGGACTTCCTGTCCGAGCTTGGAGAAATCGGCCGCCAGGATCGACGGAGCAATGCGGATAGGGTGGGTCATGGCGCACTCCAGCGTGTTTTCCGCGCAATAGCACCGGCGGGGCGCGCAAACAACATGCTCGCGATCAAAGCTGCGTCACCTGAGCTGCGACCAGCACGGCATGAGGTCGTTTTCGGCCGGGTTCGCGTCATGAACGCCACGGGCGATGGCGCGCGCCATCGTCGATGCCGCCACCGCGCCGAGATCGATGAAATCCTCTAGTGTGGGGGTCTTGCCGCTGGCGCCGGTGGCAAGCGCAAAGATGAGATCGCCATCGAGCGGCGTGTGCGCCGGCCAGAGCGCTCGGGAAAAACCGTCATGGGCGGCGATTGCCAGGCGCTTCGCTTCGGCCTTTGTAAGCACCGCATCCGTCGCGATGACGGCGATCGTCGTGTTGGCGGCTGCGGACTGCCGGTCCCGGAACTTGATGCGGATATCGGCGGCGTCAGCGGGCAGTGGATGCGGCAGGCCGAGCGCACCGAACTCGCCGTCAAGCTCGAAGGGTGCGGACCAGAAATGCCTACTATCACCAACGGTCGCCGAACCGAGCGCGTTGACCGCAACCAGCGCGCCGATGGTGATGCCGCTTGGCAGAACGGTCGATGCCGAGCCGAGGCCGCCCTTGAAGGCGGCGGTCAGAGCGCCGGTACCGGCGCCGGCGGTTCCGGTCGCGAACGACGGGCCGGCGCAACGAACCGCCTCGAAGCCGAGTTCGCGATAGGGCGGGTAACGTCCCCAATCCTTGTCGCCGCCGTTGATCAGGTCGAACAGGATGGCGGTGGGCACGATCGGTATCCGGTGCGGACCGACGGCAAAGCCGCGGCCCATTTCTCTTAGCGCGGCCTGGGCTCCGGACGCAGCATCGAGGCCAAAGGCCGAACCGCCGGAAAGCACCAGGGCGTCGACTGTCTGCACCGTATTGTGCGGGTCGAGCAGATCGGTTTCCCGCGTTCCGGGCGCGCCGCCCAGCACCTGAACCGCAGCGGTTGCCGGCGGATCGCAGACGATGGCGGTGACGCCGGACTTCAGTCGGTGGTCCTCGGCATTGCCGACCGTCAGGCCCGCGACGTCGGTAATCAGGTTCAGCGGTCCGGTGCGCATCATTGGGCGGTTCCTTCGGCGGGCACTGGCACGAAGCGGCCGCCTTGCCACTGCATCAGGCGATAGGGATTTTCGGCGCGCTCGTGCTGCGCGTTGAAGGCAATGGGGCCGAGCACGGTCGGGTAGGGTCCCTTGGCGAATGCGTCGAGAAGGGGCTTGTCGTCCTTTTCCGCCTGGTCCTTGGCTTGCTCGAGCAGGGAGACCGCCGCAAAGGCGGACAAAACGTAGCCATCCGGCTCGGTTCCGGCGGCGCGCAAGGCGTCCGCGACCGGCTTGCCCTCGGGTGATTGCGATGCGTCCGGCAGGGTGACCGCGAAAACGCCATCGGCGAGCGGCACGGTGAGATCGGCGGCATTCAGCGCGTCGCCACCGAGCAAGGCGAGGCCCGCGCCTTCGCCTTCTGCATCGCGCGCGATCACCGCCGTGTCCTGTCTATCGCCACCGGTAAAGACATGGGTCGCGCCGCTCTTCACCAGTCGCCGCACCAGGTTGACCTGCTGCTCCTGGGCGGGCCGATAGGTGTCGGTGAAGACCGGTGTCAGCCCAATTTCGCCGAGGGCGGAGCGTACGCTTTCAACCAGTTCCCGGCTGTGGATGGTTCCATCGTCGATCAACGCGATCGGCTTGTCCTTCCAGCGCTGGACGATGGTGTCGACGATGCTGGCAGCCTCGGCGTTGCCGCTCGGCGCAAGACGGAAGAGCGGCCACTTCTTCTTCAGCGCCTCTTCCATCAGGACATCGGAACGCACACTGAGGGTGATGGCGGGAAGGCCCGCTTCGGCAAGTGCCGGAAGTGTGGCGTCCAGGCTTTCGGTGCAGAGAAACCCGATCGCTGCCTCGGCGCCGGCCGCAAGCAGCGCCTTGGTCAGCGCTTCATTGCCGGCCGTAACGCAACTCTCTGGAATGACGACGATCTCACTGCCGCGATCGCCGGCCTGGAACGCGGCGCCATCGATGATCTGCTTGCCGAGAGGTGCAAACGGGCCTTCGACCGGCGCGACGACGGCCACCTTGATGCCGGCTGCCGCGGCGGGTGCGGCCTGTACCAGTCCGGCCACGACAAGGCTGGCGACGATCGATCGAAGCATTCATTTTCTCCGCTGCCGCATTTTCCCCGGATCAGGAGGGATCCTGACCCTGCGGCGAGCCCAAACATTGCCTTATCCGTGCCGGTCGCGACGGGCGCGCGGCACGGTAGTGGCCGCATGTTTTAAGGATGTGCCCTGCCGCGTCAAAGGAAAAGATGTGACTTCGGCCGCGGATGGTTCTATCCGCGTCGCTGCCGTGTCGCAGATCTGCAAGATTCTCCTTGCAGCGGGTTTCATATTTCCCGGTACTGTCTATGTATGTGGCTGACTTCGCTCGGAGAAAGAATTGTTGGACAAGAGCCGGCTGGACCCCATCAGTTACCGCGACGCCATGAGTCGCCTGGCCGGTCACGTGCAGATCATCACCGTGGCCGATGGTGTCGAGCGGCGCGGTGTCACGGTCACCGCATCCTGCTCCGTGTCCGACAGTCCGCCGACGATTCTGGCCTGCCTCAACGGCGCCAATCCGCGCAATGAGATCTTCACGCGCAGCGACAGTTTCGCGCTCAATCTGCTTGGCGATGAACATCGCGCCATGGCACACGCTTTTTCCGGCCGCGATCAGCTCGACATGGATCTGCGCTTTGCCCTTGGCAAGTGGACCAAGCTGACGACAGGCTCTCCGATCCTCACCAACGCGATCGCTTCGTTCGATTGCCGGCTCATCGAGGTGAAGACGATCGCCACGCATCTGGTGCTTTTCGGCGAAGTCGTCGATGTCGCCATCGGACCGGCGCGGCCGCCACTCATTTATGTGGACCGCGGATACCACTCGCTATAAGTTTTACGTGGCGAGATTTCGTGCCCATCGAGACATGAGAAGATCGCCGTAAGCCTTTGAGTTGGAAGGGTGAGTTCATTCGCTTTTCAACATCAAGTTATCGATTCGAGCCGTGGCGGAGGAGACATGGCGACACAGGCGACCACAGCCCTGCCGCAGTCCATCGAGGAGACGATGGCGCTGCTGGAGGCGCATGACTATCTCGCGGGAACGGCGCTGGCGACGGTGCTGTTTCTGGCGCTCAGGATGAAGCGCCCGCTCTTTCTCGAGGGCGAAGCAGGCGTCGGCAAGACCGAGATCGCCAAGGTTCTGGCAAAGGCGCTCGATCGGCCTCTGATCCGGCTGCAATGTTATGAGGGCCTCGACGTCGCCTCGGCCGTCTACGAATGGAACTATCCGGCACAGATGCTGGAAATCCGCCTATCGGAAGCAGCCGGCAAGGTCGATCGAAAACGGATCGAAAGCGATATCTTTTCCGAACGCTTCCTGATCCGCCGCCCGGTCCTGCAGGCAATTTCTTCCAGCGCGGGCCGCGCGCCTGTCTTCCTGATCGACGAGCTTGACCGAACAGATGAGGCCTTCGAGGCGTTCCTGCTCGAAGTTTTGTCCGATTTTCAGGTCACGATACCGGAACTTGGAACAATCCGGGCGGACGAACCGCCAATCGTCATCATCACCACCAACCGCACCCGTGAGATCCATGACGCGCTCAAGCGACGCTGCCTCTATCATTGGGTCGATTATCCCAAGGCGGCGCAGGAGCTGGAAATCATCCGCCGCAAGGTACCCGGCTGCAACGCGACGCTGTCGCGCGAGGTCATCGCCTATGTGCAGCGGCTGCGGACAATCGATCTTTTCAAGAACCCCGGCGTTGCCGAGACCATAGACTGGGCAACGGCGCTGACGGAACTCGACCGGCTGGCGCTCGATCCGGAAACGATCGCCGATACGCTCGGAACATTGCTCAAGTATCAGGACGACATCGCCAGGATAGAGGGTGCCGAGGGGCGCAAGCTACTCGCCGAAGTCAAGGCGGAACTGCTGGCGGCGGGCTGACCATGGAGGAGCGGGAGCAGCACAGGGATGGTGCCATTGTCCCGCCGCCAGGGGAAAGCGACGGCCGGCTTGCCGACAACATCGTCTTCTTCGCACGCGCCCTGCGTCGCGCCGGCATCAAGATCGGGCCCGGTGCCATCGCCGATGCCATCGATGCGGCGGCACTGATCGGGATCGGCGGCCGGGACGCGTTTTACGCCGCACTGCAATGCGTCTTCGTGAAGCGCCACGAGGACCAGCCGGTGTTCGACGAAGCTTTTCGGCTGTTCTGGCGCTCGCGCGGCCTCGTCGAGAAGATGATCGCGATGATGTCGCCGCTGGCGCCGGAGCGCGAAAGCGAGCGGCACCAGCGGCGTGCCGGCGAGACACGCGTTAGCGATGCGTTGCTTTCCGGGCACGAAGCGGATCGACCGCCACGTGAGGAACCCGAGATCGATATCGATGCGCGCTTCACGGTTTCGGGCCGGGAGCTGCTGCGTCGGGCCGATTTTGCGCAGATGAGTGCTGCCGAACTTGCCGCGGCGAAGCGCGCCCTTGCCGCGCTGACGCTGCCGATGGACCGCGTCGTAACCCGTCGCTTCCGCCCATCGAAGAGGCAGATCCGCATCGACCCGCGCGCCACCATGCGTGACGCGATGCGTTTCGGCGGGGAACTGATCCTGCCGCGGTTCCGGGAGCGGCGTGTGGTGCATCCGCCGCTCGTCGTGCTTGCCGACATCTCGGGCTCGATGAGCCAGTACACCCGCATCTTTCTGCATTTCCTGCATGCGTTGACCGAGGAGCGGCGGCGCGTGCACACCTTCCTGTTCGGCACACGGCTGACCAATGTCTCCCGCCAGTTGCGCAATCGCGATCCGGATGCCGCGATCGACGACTGCGTGGCTGCGGTGAAGGACTGGTCCGGCGGTACGCGCATTGGCGAAACGCTGCATGAATTCAACAGACGCTGGTCGCGGCGCGTGCTCGGACAAGGCGCCATCGTGCTGATGATCACCGATGGCCTGGAGCGTGACGATGTGGGCGATCTTGAAATCGAAATCGATCGACTGCACCGGTCCTGCCGCCGGCTGATCTGGCTCAACCCGCTGCTGCGCTTCGACGGCTTCGAGGCGCGTGCGCGCGGCGTCAGAGCGATGCTGCCGCATGTTGACGAATTCCGGGCGGTGCACAATCTTGAATCGATTGGGGAACTGGTGAAGGCGCTTTCCGGGCAGGGTTCCCGGCAGGCTAACCCGCGGCGGTTCCTCAGATCTTGATCTGTCCGGCGGGAGGGTGGCAACATGCTGGAAGCTGCAAATGTTCTGGATCCGCTCGACATCGCCCAAGCCTGGATGAAGGAAGGGCGTAAGGTGGCGATTGCCACCGTGATCGAAACCTGGGGCTCGGCGCCGCGCCCCGTCGGCAGCCATCTGGTGATCGACGGCGACGGCAATTTTCAGGGCTCGGTTTCCGGCGGCTGCGTCGAAGGCGCCGTCATCACCGAAGCGGCAGATGTCATCGCTTCGGGCGCGCCAAGGATCCTCGATTTCGGCGTTGCGGACGAAACCGCCTGGCGCGTGGGACTTTCCTGCGGCGGCAGGATCCGGGTCCTTGTTGAACGGGTCGAAGGCTAGCGATGGAACGGAGGATTCTTGAAGCACTCAATGCGGCGCGTTCGGCGCGTCGGGCGGTTGTCACTGTCAGCGCTCTAGCCGGCAGCAGCAGCCAGGTCTATCTCGAGGGCGATGATTGTCCGGATGTCTGGCGCGGCCCGGTCGCGCGCGCCCTGCAATCCGGCAAGGCCGGGATCGTGGAGACGGAGCAGGGCTCTTTCTTCCTCAATGTCTACTTGCCGCCGCCACGCATTCTCGTCATCGGCGCCGTGCATATTTCACAGGCCTTGGCCCAGCTGGCGCCCGTTGCCGGTTTCGACATGACGATCATCGATCCGCGTACTGCCTTCGCAACGCCGGAACGTTTCGCAGGGGTCGATCTCATCGCCGAATGGCCCGAGGATGCCCTGAAACAGAGGCCGCTCGACCGCTTCACCGCCGTGCTGGCCGTCACCCATGATCCGAAAATCGACGACGAACCAATCCGGGTCGCCCTTGCAGCCGGCTGTTTCTACGTCGGCGCGCTCGGCAGCCGGAAAACCCATGCGACACGGGTCGAACGGTTGCGACAGGCCGGTGTTGCCGATGTTGACATAGCCCGCATCCGCGCACCGATCGGCCTCGATATCGGTGCGGCGAGCCCGGCCGAGATCGCCGTCGCCATCCTGGCCGAAATCATCGAGGCGCTACGGCGCCGCGATACCAGCCATGTCAAAGGAGTGATTGCGTGAGGTTCGGGCCGGTCAAGACCAGCGAAGCGGAGGGCGCCATGCTGGCGCATGCGGTCAAGACGGATGAGATCCGGCTGCCGAAGGGCCACCGGCTTTCGCCCGCCGATATCGCCGCCTTGATCGCCTGCGGCACGCTGGAGGTGGTTGTTGCGCGCCTTGACCCCGGCGATCTCATGGAAGACGAGGCCGCAACGCGCATTGCGGCGGCAATTGCACCCGACCACCTGCGCTTCTCTCAGGCGGCAACCGGGCGTGTGAACGTCTACTCTCGGGTTGCCGGCCTCTTCGTCGCGAAGCGCGACACCGTCAACCGATTGAACCGCATCGATCCCGCCATCACGCTCGCCTGCCTTGCCGACCATGTGCCTGTGCAGGCAGGCGACATGGTCGCGACGATCAAGATCATTCCACTCGCCGTGGCCGGCCAACTCGTCGAGGAAGCACAGAAGCTGCTCCGGAGCCATGCCGCCTTCGAAGTAAAACCCTTTTCCGCGCGACGCGCAGCGCTAATAGCAACTCAGTTGCCGACACTGAAACCCCAGGTCATGGACAAGACGAAAACCATCCTGGCGGCTCGCCTGCGGCAATCGGGAAGCGAGCTTGTGACCGAGCGACGCGTCGCACACACGGAAGGCGCGGTCGCCGCGGCAATCGACGAACTCCGGGCCGACCATGACCTGCTGGTGGTCTTCGGTGCTTCCGCTGTCGCCGATCCGGATGATGTGATTCCCGCGGCGGTTCGTCGGGCAGGCGGCGTCGTCGATCATGTCGGCATGCCCGTCGATCCCGGCAATCTTCTCGTTCTTGGCCGTGTCGGCGAGATCCCCGTGATCGGGGCTCCCGGATGCGCCCGCAGCCCGCGCGAGAACGGATTCGACTGGATCCTCGACCGTATCCTCGCCGGCGAGTGGCCGAGCTTCGACGACATAACCGGCCTTGGCGTCGGTGGTTTGCTCGGCGAAATCCCGACCCGGCCGCAGCCGCGCGAAAAAGCAACGGCGTTGCCGTTAGGACCGGTCGAGATCGTCGTTCTGGCCGCCGGCCGCGCCAGCCGGATGGGACCGGACGGCGGGCACAAGCTGCTGGCGACCTTAGACGGCGTGCCGCTGGTTCGCCGCAGCGTCGAGGCAGCGATCGCTGCGGCCCCCGGCGGGGTTGTCGTGGTCACCGGCCACCGCGAGACCGATATCCGCGCTGCGTTGGAGGGTCTGCCCGCGAAGCTCGTCTCGAATCCAGACTACATGTCCGGAATGGCCTCATCTCTGACGATTGGACTTTCGGCCATCAACGAGCGATCCGCGGGCATGTTGGTCATGCTCGCCGACATGCCGGGCGTCAGCAGCGGCGATCTGCGCAGGTTGCTCGATCGTTTTGCGGCCGAAGGCGGCCGCGCCGTCATTCGGGCAACCGCCGATGGGCAACGCGGCAATCCGGTCATCCTGCCGCGGCAAACCTTTTCCGCTGTCCGTCTTTTGGTTGGAGACGTTGGCGCAAGGCACATCATCGAGAAGTGCGGACTGCCGGTCATCGATGTCGAGCTTGGTTCGGCGGCGCGGCTTGATCTCGACACGCCGGAGCAGATTGTGGCTGCCGGCGGTATCCTGGAGGAATGAACGCGTGGACAATGCTGCCATCGAGGAGATGTTCGAGACGCTGGGGCCGGTGACCATCAAGCGGATGTTCGGCGGCAAGGGGATCTATTGCCAGGGCATCATCTTCGCACTCGAGGTGGACGGAGAAATCCTCCTGAAGGGGGACGAGCAGACGGCGCCGACCTTCGAGGCGGCCGGCTCCCGGCAATGGGCCTATGATGGCAAGGGCAAGCCGGTGAAGATGCCCTATTGGAGCATACCGGACGACGCCTTTGACGACCCCGACGAGATGGCGCGCTGGGTGCGGCTTGCCTATGAAGCAGCGTTACGATCGAGAAAATAGAGGATAAACCCGCCGGCGGAGGCAATCCGCGACGACTGCGCCGCTAGAGGATCCCGCTCTCAAGTGGAATCACTGGAGGCGGAAAGATGCTCTATAATCAAAGTGCTAGAGCGTCCTTTGTGCCTTCGCTTGAACGCACGGCGCTCTTGTGCTCCAGCCTGCGCAACGCATCGACTGCGTCGGCCGTAAAACGTGACAGCGGCTGGGGCAGGGCATCGAGATCGAACCAGCCGAGAGCGGAAAGCTTGTCCGGCTCGGTGAGTTCAGGCTCACCGATAAAGTCCCGGGTCACATAGATCATCGAGATCCAGTGCTGGCGGTCAGCCTCGATCACCTGTTCGCTGAGGCAGAGGAACTCGCTCGAACGGATCTGGAGGCCGCTTTCCTCTTCGGCCTCGCGCCGCGCTGCGGCTTCCGAGCGTTCCATATGATCGACCTTGCCGCCGACGATGTTCCAGTGCTCGGCTTCAGGCGCGTTAACGCGCTTGTAGAGCAGGATCTTGCCGTCGCGCACGATTGCAAGTCCGCAGCCGAGACCCGGAAAATCGATGCCCGGCAGGCCCATAGGTTTAATCAGGCCTTGCCGGCAATCAGCATGAAAGCGGGGATTTCGTCGCCGAAGCCAACGGGCGTCGGGCCGTCATCATAGTCGCGGCGGTGACGGTTGCGGCGATCGCGATTGTCATCGTTGGCCGGGTTCGATGCGCGCACCGGACGATCGGCGCGGTTGTTCTGTCCCTGCTTGTTTTCTGCGCTGCGTGCCGGTTTCACCGATTCCGCCCTTTCCACGACTGTTGCAACTTCGGCCTCACTATCGACACGCACGGTATCGGATTTATGATCGGCGCGAGCCCTCGGGCCGCGATCCCCATCTTTTTTCCGGTCCTTGCGGCCATCGCGATCGCGACCGCGATCGCGGCGACCGCTGTCGTGGCTTTCCATCGGCTCGGGCAAATTGGAAAGGTCGCCGTTCAGCCATTCGACCTTCTGGCCGATCAGCTTCTCGATCGCATCGGAGAACTTCGTGTCGCGCTTGGTCACAAGCGTGAAGGAGGCGCCAGAGCGACCGGCACGGCCGGTGCGGCCGATCCGGTGAACATAGTCTTCCGCATGGATCGGAACGTCGAAGTTGAAGACATGGCTGACATCGGGGATGTCGAGGCCGCGGGCAGCAACATCGGATGCAACGAGCAGCGTGATATTGTTGTCCTTGAAGCCGGCAAGCATGGCCATGCGCGAGCGCTGGTCCATGTCACCATGCAGGGCGCCGACCGAGAAGCCATGACGCTCGAGCGACCGAAAGAGGTCGGCGACATCCTTCTTGCGGTTGCAGAAGATGATGGCGTTCTTCAGATCGTCCTGGGCGCGAATCAGATCGCGCAGCACCGCGCGCTTTTCGTAATCCTTGGCGTGCGCCGCGACGAAGCGCTGTGTCACCGTCTGTGCCGTGGAGGCCGGGCGGGCGACTTCGACGCGCTCCGGGTTCTGCAGGAAGCGATCGGCGAGCTTCTGGATTTCCGGCGGCATGGTCGCCGAGAAGAACAGAGTCTGACGCGTGAACGGGATCATCTTGGCGATGCGTTCGATGTCGGGAATGAAGCCCATGTCGAGCATGCGGTCGGCTTCGTCGATGACCAGGATCTCGACGCCGGTCATCAGCAGCTTGCCGCGCTCGAAGTGATCAAGCAGGCGGCCGGGCGTGCAGATCAGAACGTCTGCGCCGCGCTCGAGCTTGCGATCCTGCTCATCGAACGAAACGCCGCCGATCAGAAGCGCGATGTTGAGCTTGTGGTTCTTGCCGTACTTGTCGAAGTTCTCCGCGACCTGGGCGGCGAGTTCGCGCGTCGGCTCCAGGATGAGCGTGCGCGGCATGCGGGCGCGGGCGCGGCCCTTTTCCAGCAGCGTCAACATCGGCAGCACGAACGAAGCGGTCTTACCCGTTCCCGTCTGGGCGATGCCCAGAATGTCACGACGCTGCAGGGCCGGCGGAATGGCGCCAGCCTGGATCGGGGTCGGGATTGTGTAGCCCGCATCGGTGACAGCGGAGAGAACTTTTTGGCTCAGGCCAAGGTCAGCAAAATTGGTCAAAGGGAAATCTGTTTCCGTTCCGGTTCAATAGAACACTGATCGATCGATGGAAAACGCACGAGACGTGGCCGCGCTCATAAGCTGAACGTCGCTGAAAGTCAAGAAATCCAGCACGTTGAAGCAGCAAAAGGTAAATAGTGGCGAATCTGTCGCATTTCTTGTCAAGCCGCGCAAGACCTGGAGACAGCCAAACGACCCGTCAGTTCATGTAGGAGGCGAGCTTCCGGCTGGCATCGAGAAAGCGCATGGGATCCACCGCCTCGCCATTCAGGCGGATTTCATAATGAAGGTGCGGACCGGTGGAACGACCCGTATTGCCGGACTTGGCAATGACTTCACCTTCCGTCACCTGGTCGCCAACCTTCACCAGAACGGCGGAAAGGTGGGCGTATCGGCTCGACACGCCGTTTCCGTGGTCGATTTCGACCATGTTCCCGTAGCCGCCGGTCAGGCCGGCATTCGTCACGGTGCCGGGCGCGGCCGCGCGAATGCGCGTGCCGACCGTCGCGCGGAAGTCGATGCCGGCATGGAGCGCCAGGCGACCGAGGAACGGATCAAGACGGTTGCCGAAGTCGCTGGTGATGTCGCTCGCCGGAGACGGGTTGCCGAACGGCAGCGCGCGGACCTGCGCCCGGGTCCGTTCCAGTTCCAGAAGAGCCGTATCGAGAGCCGCCAGCGACTGGCCGAACTCGTCATCATTCGCCGGTTCGACGAACGGGCCGCCAATGGCGCTATCGACAGAGTCAGACGTCGCGACGGGGACCATTGCTGCGACATCGCCGACCGGCAGGTCGACGCCGGTCCGACCGACGATCGAGCGAATCGCACCCGACGTCTTTGCAGCACCATCCGTCAGTTGCTTCAGTCGCGCCATTTGTTCGAGTTCGACGTCCTTCAGCGACAGCGTCACTTTGGAGAATATCCGGTCGGCACGGTCCGAGGTCGATTCGGCCGCATCGGGTGCGGCATAGGCGAGGGGAGCGGGACGAATTGCACCGGTGACCGAGGCGGTGTTCAGACCCATCAGCTTCTCGATCGCCTTTACGCCGCCGCTGCTGGCATCGGCCCGTTTCTCATAGGCGAGGGGTTCGGTCTCCGGGGCCTCGTTGCTTTCCGTCGTCAGGCCGGAGCTTTCGGCCCTTTCGACCAGGGCGCCGAGCTTTCCGTTGCGCGAGGTCAGGGCCATCTGCTGGCGCAGCAGCTTCTCGACCTTTTCTTCGACCACCTGCTGGTCGAGGAGTTGCCGGCTGGTGACGCGATCGACCTGCGCTCTCAACGCCGTGATTCGATCCTCGTATTCATGCTGCATGCGCGCCTGGCGGGCGATCGTGCCGCCGATGAGATCGTCGCGCAGGACCAGATAGGATGTGGCCGCGAGATAGCCGATGCTGCAGACGCCGGCGAAGGATACGGCGATTGCCGCCATCCAGGGACGAACCGTCATGTGGCGAACCTTGTCGCCACTTGCCAGTATCAGAACGTGATTTTCCTTACGTTTTCCGAAGGCACGATTTGCCGAACGTCCAGACACCCGTTCTCTCCCGCCATGTGCGCGTTGCCTCGCATCACCTGCGGATCATTACACTTCGTTAGGGTTAACAATTGGTAAGGATGATTGCGGTTGCGTGATGCTGCTATCGGTTGGTCGAGGCGGTCATCGAGCGATAAAAGGACGGCGTCAGGCCTGCCTCGGCGCGGGCAATGTCGTTGAACGGTGCCTTCAATGGTCCGCGAAAATTGGCGCGCACCAGCGCCTGGAAGGTCACCGCGGGATCCTTCTTCTCGCGGGCGCAGAGGAAACGGAACCATTTGGCACCGACGGCAACATGGCCTTTCTCGTCTTCGTAGATCACATCCAGAACGGCGGCGCTCTCGACGTCGCCGGTTTCGCGCATCTTGGCCTGAAGGGCCGGCGTCACATCGAGACCGCGCGCTTCGAGAATGAGCGGCACCACGGCAAGGCGGGCCGTCAGGTCGTTGCGGGTATCGTGCGCCGCTTGCCAGAGCCCGTCATGGGCAGGCATGTCGCCATAGTCTGCACCGAGATCGTTCAGCCGCTGCCGGACCAGCCGGAAGTGCTTGGCCTCCTCGAAGGCGACGCGCATCCAGCCGTCAAAGAAGGAATTGGGCACCGGCTCGGTCGCAAAGCGGGCGACGATATCGAGGGCCAGGTCGACGGCGTTCAACTCGATATGGGCGATCGAGTGCAGCAAGGCGATGCGGCCCTTGAGGGAACCGAGCGACCGCCGTTTCACCTGCGTCGGCGGTGTCAGTACGGGCTTGTCCGGCCGCCCGGGGCGAACCGGAACGGGTCGGTCGAGCGGCGAGCGCAGCGACAGCGTGCGGCGCTGCCAGCGCCGTGCCGTTTCTTGCGCAAGCGCCGTCTTGACCTCGAGGTCGGCGGCGCGAATCGCTTCGACTGCGCCGCCCCGCAGGCTGTGAAACACGGGCAATTCGGTCATGGGTTTCCTCAGAGGGCCTTTGCGGCGGCCAGGACCTCCTGGGCGTGACCGTCGACTTTCACCTTTTCCCATACCCTGACGACGACGCCGTCGGCGCCGATCAGGAAGGTGCTGCGTTCGACGCCCATGTACTTGCGGCCGTACATCATTTTCTCAACCCAGACGCCGTAGGCAGTCACCACCGCCTTTTCCTCGTCGGCAGCGAGCGTCACTGTGAGGTTGTGCTTCTTGGCGAAGCGATCGTGCTTTTTCACCGAATCGGGGGAGAGGCCGATCAGCGTTATGCCGGCTGCGGCAAACTCTTCGGCAAGTTCGGAGAACGAGATCGCCTCCAGCGTGCAGGCCTGCGTATCGTCCTTCGGATAGAAAAACAGCACGACGGGGCGGCCGCGAAAGGCGGAAAGCGAGATCGTGCCGCCGCCATCGCGCGGCAGCGTGAAGTCGGGAGCGACATCTCCGGGAGCGGGTCTTGCCATGATTAAACCTTCCTTCTGCCAAGTTTTGCAGACAATCGGACGCTACTGCATGTGGCCCTTGATCGTTGCCGATCAATGCGAATTCTGCGGCAACTCAAAGTTCTACAGCGACTTCTGCGCGCCTCTTAAGGCACGCCGCGCTGTAGGGCATATCGAAATTCGTCGACTGCCGTCCAGCGCATTTGTGCTAGATTCGACAGGTTTCGGACGGCGTCAGCCGCTACGAAACGTTGCAGTCGCTCGCCCGCGCGATTCCCGTTGAGGGTGGTGGCTTTCCACAGCATGGTCCCGCGTCTCATGGTGACTCTGCACGACGACATGTGGTCTACAGGAAACGAGAACCAGCCGTCCGCAACGATTGAAAAGAAGGCGCGGCGAAAAAGCTCGTATCGAACGGAGGACGTCCGCGCTGATGAGTGAGATCCGCGGCGAAAAAGTCGGCTTTCGCAAGAAAGACATCGTCGCGCTGCATGCGTTGCCTTCGGCGCAGGCTCACGATCCCATGATCGTGCACGCACCACGCAAGCGCGCCCTGCTGCGTCTCTGTGCCAAGATTGCCCTGTCCATATCCCTGCTCGCCCTCATCATAGGGGCGATCCTCGTGACCGTGATCGAAAGCGGCATGATGGACAGCACGCTGAACGCGCGTGCCCGGACGGCCCTCAATGCTGCGCTCGGAGACGCCTACCGCGCCGACGTCGGCAGCACGGTCGTGCGCGTGACGGCAAGCGGCGCGATTGCGCTCAAGGCCCGCGAGGTGGCGCTCAGCGAAGCGGCATCCGGCCAACCCGTCGCGAAGCTTCGCTCGATCTCGATCGCACTCGACCCATTGGCGCTGATGACCGGCCGCATCGCCGTCTCCAGCCTTGAAGCGGAAGGCGGCGATTTCGATACCGGGCTCCTTCCTCGGGGCGAGCCGCTCGATCTCACCAAGATCCGTATCGCCGATGTCGGCGATGCGCTCGAGGCCCTGTTCTCCCATGTCGACCGCATGTCGCAGATGGCGGCCGGGCGGGGCAGCCAGACCGTAACACTCTCCGACTTCAGTTTTTCCGTCGTCGGCGCCCGCAACCGCGTCGTTCCGGTCGTCGCCTCCGCACTCGAATTCAACCGGGATGCCAGCGGTTCGATGAGCGTCAAGGGCAGCGCCACCGTCGATGGTGTCGAGGTCGATATCACCGCCGACGCGCTTGGCCAGAGAGGGCACGTGACCGGCTTTGATGCGGCGATCACCAATCTGCCTCTCGCGCCGTTCTTCTACCACGGCAAGTCGGGTGCGGAGCAGGCCTTTGGCATCGACGCGACGGCAGGGCTGACGTTGAACGCGACGCGGGCAGTCGGGGAGGCGAAGCCGGATCTGCGCGTGGCAGTGCGCACCTCCAAGGGCACCTTCCATGCCGGCGGCCTCGTCTCGACGCTCAATCCGTCGCAAATGGACATCGCCTATGATTTCGGGCGCTCCGCGGTCGAGATCCTGCCATCGGTCGTCAAGATCGGCCGCTCGACCTTTCCGTTCACCGGCGCGGTCATCGACCTCGACAAACTTGCCGGCGCCACGGACAATGGCTTCGCGATCGATCTCCTCCTGAAGAACGCAAGCTCGGCCCCGGAAGACGTCACCGATCAGCCGCTGACCTTCGATGCCAAGGCAAGCGGCCGGTTCACCGCAGACACCCACCGGTTGATCTTCGATCAGCTCGCCGTGTCGAGCCCGCTTGGCTCTATGTATGGCTCGCTTTCGGTCGCCTTCGGCAAGACCTCGCCGCAGATCAGCTTTGCCGCCGTCAGCGACCGCATGGAGGCGACGGCCGTCAAGCAGTTGTGGCCGTGGTGGATCGCCAAGGGCGCTCGCCGTTGGGCGATCGGCAACCTCTTCGGCGGCATAGTCACCAATGCGCGCATCGAAGTGTCAGTTGCCGAAGGCCGGATTGCCAACAACGAAGGGGAGTTGAAGCTCAACGAACAGGAGCTCAACATCAACTTCGACATCGACGACACCCGCATCAACATAACCGGCGAGATACCGCCGCTGCGCGACACCTCCGGCAAGTTCAAGCTGAGCGGCCAGCGCATGACGGTTGAGATCGGGCAGGGCACCGCCTATTTCCCGTCGGGACGGTCCGTGGCGCTCAACGGCGGCGACTTCATCCTCCCCGATGTCTACACCAAGCCGCTGATGGCGGAGATGAAGATCGAGGTTGGAGGCGCTGCGGATGCGATTGCCGAACTCGTCACCTACAAACCGATCCAGGCACTGCAAAAGACGTCGCTGCTGCCGGAGGACTTCAGCGGTCCTCTCACCGCGCTTGTCGGTGCGCGCTTCGGCCTGATCTCGGACCAGCGCCCGCCCAAGCCGCTGTGGCAGGTGGAGATGCAACTGGACAAGGTCAGCGTCAACAGGGCGTTCTATGGCCGGCCGGTATCCGACCTCGTCGGAACGTTCCGGGTCGACAATCAGCAGGCCGTGCTCGATGCCGACGCGCAACTGGAGGGCGCCAAGGTCAGCATTGCGTTGACGGAACCGGTCGATAGCGATTCGAAGGTCAAGCGCTCGCGTGAGATTTCAGGCACCTTGGACCAGGGTGTCTGGCAGAAGCTGGCGCCGGGCCTGTCGAAGATCGTCTCCGGACCGATCAGTGCCGACGTGACGATTGGCGATCAGGATCGGGTAGAGGCGAAGATCGGGCTCGCAAAGGCCGCTCTGTCCTTGCCGTGGATCGGCTGGAGCAAAGGAGCCGGCATTCCGGCGGAGGCGCGTTTCACGGCGAGCAAGTCTAATGACACCGTCGTCATCTCCGATTTTGCCGTCGCCGGAGACGGTTTCGGTGCACGGGGTGATCTGCAGGTGGACGGTGGCGGACTGGTCTCCGCCCGCCTCGACAACGTCCGACTGGCCCAGGGCGACGACTTCAAGGTTTCGGTCGACCGCGGCAAGGGGGGCTATACGGCCACGCTCAGCGGCGCCGCTGCAGACATCAGGCCGATCCTCGCGCAGATGAAGGCGGGAAGCGACCAGAGCCAGGGCGGCGGCGACGACATCACCATCAAGGCACAGCTCGATCGCGTCACTGGCTTCAACGGCGAATCCCTGTCGAATGTGAACCTGGTCTATGCCGAACGCGGCAGCCAGATCGAGGACGTCAATCTTTCGGCTGTCACCGGCAGCGGTCAGGCACTTGTCGCCCGGATTGCCAAGGCCGGCGCCGATAATACGCTTGAGCTGACCACAGGCGACGCCGGCGCGCTGGCACGCTTTGCCGATATCTACCAGAACATGCGCGGCGGCCTGCTCAATCTCAAACTGCGCGATCGTGGCGGGCGTTCCTGGCGCGGGAGCGTCGACATCCGCAAGTTCCAGCTCGTCGGCGAACAACGCCTGCAATCGATGGTGTCGACGCCAACAGGCGCCGACGGGCGAAGCCTCAACCAGGCCGTCCGCCGCGACATCGACGTGAGCTCGGCCCGCTTCGAGCGCGGTTTCGCCCAGCTCGCGCTCGACCGCGGCGCGATCCGCGTCGATGGCGGCGTGTTGCGCGGCACCGACGTCGGCGCGACCTTCCAGGGGACGGTGCGCGATAACAACGGCATCATGGATATGACCGGCACCTTCATGCCGGCCTATGGCTTGAACCGTATCTTTGGCGAACTGCCGCTGATCGGCGTTCTGCTCGGCAATGGCCGCGACCGCGGCCTGCTCGGCATCACTTTCAAGCTCAACGGTCCCTTCACTCAGCCGAAGTTGACGGTCAATCCCCTGTCGATCATCGCGCCGGGCGTCTTCCGCAGCATCTTCGAGTTCCAATGAAAAAGGCCGGCGTGGTGGCCGGCCTCAGTCATCTATTCGTTGTGGCTCGGCTCAAGCCGGGCGCACGAGGATGTGCTTCTTCTTGCCGAGCGACAGCTTGACGACATTATCGGCGGTGACGTCACCGGTGCCGATCAGACGACGCTCGTCGCTGACCGCCTCATCGTTGATCCTGACGGCACCGCCTTGCACGTGGCGACGGGCTTCGCCGTTGGAGGCGGCGAGGCCGGCGCGCACGATCAGCGTCAAAAGCCCGAGGCCGGCTTCGAGCTCGGCGGTCGGGATTTCGACCGAAGGCAGGTTGTCGGCGAGCGCGCCTTCCTCGAAGGTCTTGCGCGCGGTTTCCGCCGCCTGCTCGGCGGCCGATCGGCCGTGCAGCATGGCGGTGATTTCCGTCGCCAGGATCTTCTTGACCTCGTTGATCTCCGATCCGCCGAGCTTTGACAACCGCTCGATCTCCGCCATCGGCAGCGTCGTATAGAGCTTCAGGAAGCGGGTGACGTCGGCGTCCTCGGTGTTGCGCCAGTACTGCCAGAAGTCATAGGCCGACAGCATATCCGGGTTGAGCCAGATCGCGCCGTTGACCGACTTGCCCATCTTGGCGCCCGACGCCGTCGTCAAAAGCGGCGAGGTCAGCGCGTAAAGCTGCGGCGTGCCCATGCGGTGGCCGAGGTCGATGCCGTTGATGATGTTGCCCCACTGGTCCGATCCGCCCATCTGCAGGCGGCAGCCGGTGCGCTTGTGCAGTTCCACGAAGTCGTAGGCCTGCAGGATCATGTAGTTGAACTCAAGGAACGACAGCGATTGCTCGCGATCGAGCCGCGTCTTGACGCTGTCGAAGGACAGCATGCGGTTGACCGAGAAGTGACGGCCGACGTCGCGCAGGAACTCGAGGTAGTTGATGCCGAGCAGCCAGTCGGCGTTGTTGATCATCAACGCGTCCTTGGAGCCGTCGCCATAGGTGAGATAGTTGGAGAAGACCGTCTTGATGCTGGCGATATTGGCTTCGATCGTCGCCGGCGTCATCAGTTGGCGCGCCTCGTCCTTGAAGGACGGATCGCCCACCATGCCGGTGCCGCCGCCCATCAGCGAGATCGGCTGATGGCCGGTCGCCTGCATCCAGTGCAGCATCATGATCTGAATGAGACCGCCGGCATGCAGGCTCGGTGCGGTCGGGTCGAAGCCGATATAGGCCGTCACGATTTCCTTCCGGAACAGTTCATCCAGGCCAGACTCGTCGGAGATCTGGTGGATGAAACCACGCTCGCTGAGGGTGTGAAGGAAATCGGACTTGAAACCGGACATGATCTGTCTCTCTTGCGGGGAAGTTTTTGAACGAACGGGCGTTTAGCACTGTTTCCGCGCATAATCACTTCAAAAGTGATTCTGGAAATGTTGACGGCATGACACGGACAAGAACGGCAATCGGCCTGATGAGCGGCACGAGCATGGACGGCATCGACGTCGCCATGCTGAGGACCGACGGCGAAGACATCGTCGAGCGCGGCCCCTCCGCCGGCTTTGCCTATGACGCCCGCTTTCGCGATCGGCTGAAGCAGGGACTGGTCGACGCAAAGACGATCACGCAACGGGATCAAAGGCCCGGCGCGCTGTCGCAGCTTGAGCGCGACCTGACGCTGCGGCATGCCGAAGCAGTCAAAGCCTTCCTGCAGCAAAACGACCTGTCGCCGACGGCTATCGACGTGATCGGCTTCCACGGGCAGACCGTGCTGCACCGTCCCGACGAAGCCCTGACGGTACAGATCGGCGACGGCCCGCTGCTTGCCGGCGAAACGGCTATTGACGTCGTCTACGACATGCGCGCCAACGACATGGTGCATGGCGGGCAGGGCGCGCCGCTGATCCCCGCCTATCACGCCGCTCTGGCTCGGGGTGCAGCCGGTCTCGCGGCGCCGGTCGTCTTCGTCAATATCGGCGGCATTTCCAACCTGACCTTCATCGGCGCGGGCGAAACGCTCGTTGCCTATGACAGCGGCCCGGGCAACGCGCTGATCGATCAATGGGTCGAGGCACATGCCGGCATTCCCTTTGACCAGGGCGGCATGATCGCCAGCGAGGGCGCCGTTCTTCCCGATCTCGCGGAGCGCTACCTCGCCAATCCCTTTTTCACCGCGAAGCAGCGCCGGTCGCTCGACCGAAACGATTTCGCGCCGCCGGCGGGAAGCGACGCCGGTCTTGCCGACGGCGCCCGCACGCTCGCCCATGTGACCGCAGCGGCGATCCTCAAGTCGGCCGCACACCTGCCGCAGCGGCCATCGACCTACATCATCTGCGGCGGCGGCCGCCTCAATCCGGTGATCATGCGCGACCTCGCGGCGCTCGCCAAGGAAGAGGGTGCAGCGGTGCTGCCGGCCGAGGACGCCGGCTTTAACGGCGATTCCATGGAGGCCGAGGCCTGGGCCTATCTCGCCGTGAGATCGCTGCAGGGCTTGCCGCTGACCTATCCGGGAACGACCGGGGTCCGGCAGCCTGTCACGGGCGGAAAACATGCCGCCAGACCTGCTCGCTGAGAGGCCCGAAACGGTGTATGCTATCCGCCGAATGGATTAATCAATTCTTCGCATCGGCCAATTAAGATCGACCTCCGCGACCACCGGAGGTGGCGAAAGGCGGCTAGCCGCAGGACGAAGGTTTCGGGTTCTTCGATGGGTGGTGCGATCTCTCTGCTGGCTGTGAACTTTATCATTGCGCAGATTTTCACGGTCGCATTCCTCACCATTGCCGTAAAGAGCCGACAGCGCCGCGCGGCGCTGTGGTGCGCGGCCGGTTTTACCGTCGCCTCGCTTGCTGCCGTTTGCGAAGCGATCGTTCCCTTCTCGTCGACACCGCGGCTCTTTGCCATCGGCGCCTTCGCCTGCGTGCTCGGCGGCTTCTGTCTCCTGCGGTTTGGCCTCGGCCTCTTCTATCAGGTTCCGGTGCGTTGGCCGGTGCTTGCCGCGTGTTTCGTCGTGGGCGTTGCGCTCGACATGGAGATCTACGATTTGCCGCGCGGCACCTGGCAGCACGCCATCCCTTACCAGATGCCTTTCTTCCTGATCCAGGTGTGGACCGCGTCCGTGGTGCTGCGCTCGGGGCGACGCTCGTTCTCCGACTGGCTGCTTTTCGGTCTTCTGGCGCTCTGCTCGCTCTATTATCTCGTGAAAATCTATGCCGCCGTTGCGGCCGGCTCGGGCGTCACCGCCCAGGACTACGTCTCGAGCCCATTCGCGCTCATTTCCCAGGCACTCGGCGCGATGCTGATCGTCGGGGCAGGGCTTGCCATGCTCGGCGTGATGGTGAAGGACATCGTTGACGATGTGCAGGCCCGTTCGGAAATCGACCTGCTTTCGGGGCTCTACAATCGCCGTGGCTTCATGGATCGCGTCATGCCGCTCTTGCATGCGCGTGCGACCCAGACGCCGGGCACGCTTATCCTCGCCGACCTCGATCGCTTCAAGTTGGTCAACGACACCTATGGCCACCTCGCCGGCGACGAGGTGATCCGTCGTTTTGCGCGGGTGCTGATGGACGTCATGCCGAACCGTGCCGTGGCAGGCCGCCTTGGCGGTGAGGAATTCGCGGTGTTTCTGCCCTGCACGGACTTGTCAGAAGCGCGCGTCGTCGCGCACGGCATGCGCGCTGCCATCATGTCCCAGCAAATCGCCGGCCTGCCGGAAGCAGCGCGCGTGACGGCGAGCTTCGGCGTCACCGCCGTCGGCAGCGGCGAGGCCTTGGATCCCGTCATGCAGCGCGCCGACATGGCGCTCTACTCGGCCAAGGCAAACGGGCGCAATCGGGTCGAATGCACGGAGACGCCGACCACGGTCGTCAATCCGACCGTGCCGCAGTGGGTCGGTCGCCCCTAGGGGCCGCGGGCTCAAGCATAGATTGGACTGGCGTCCGCAAGCGCGCCGGATGTCTTGCCGATACCCTTCGCCTGCAGAAAGCGAAGAATGTCCAGAGTGAACTGGTCAGGATCCTGCAAGAGGGAGAAGTGACTGACTTCCGGTTGGATCAGCAAACCGGAGTTCGGAATGTTGTCGGCGATGAACAGTGTATCCGTTCGCTTGATGACTTCCTCGTGATCGCCATCCACGACCCAGACGGGAACCCGGATTCCCTGGAGATCGCGGTCCGTCATGTTTGGCTGTGAGGTCCACATCTTCAGCATCTGATCATAGAAGGCAGCGTATCCGCCGGGAGTGCGGGACAACCGCTCGTACTCGACGCGGGCCCGGGCCTCGTATGCGTTGAACATGGCGCTATTGGTTAGATCGAAGGTTCCGGACGGGTTGCTGTTTGCCCCGAAGGCGAATACGCCGCTGACCCGCTCGGGATGCAGCATCGCCAGCTTGAGGCCGGTAATGGCACCGTCGCTCCAGCCGACAATGGCACTTCTGGGTATGTTCAGCTGTTCCATCACCCCGACGACGTCGGAAACCATGAGGTCGTAACCGACAAGGTTGTCCCAGGTGCTGCGGCCGTGGCCGCGGCTGTCGAGAACGATGACTTGGTAGAACTTGGCGAGTTCAGGAACCTGGCGCCCCCAATAGTCGGAATTGGCCAGGCCTCCATGCAACATGATGATGGGCTCGCCTGTGCCGTAGACCGAGTACCAGATTTCCGCACCCGATACCGGTACGAACCCGTTCTGCGTGGCCGCTGGAAGCGCCGGAGTGTCCGGAAGGGTCTGCCATTTCGGTTCGCCAAATGAAACGCCCAACATTCCCGTCATCGCGATCCCCCAAAAAAGCGCCTGGCGTGACGCGCACGCCAGCACGGACAAACGGATCAACTCCAAATAACCCTGCCGTCCTTTAAACAGCTCAGACTTGCACCATACGCCGTTTGCGCGGCTCTGAAATCACCCCACCGGGTGAAGGACGACCGGACTTCGGAGTTAAATGAGGGTAACAGCGACGCGGCGCAGCGCTCAAACGTACGCAAAGCTCGCCGCAAACGAAAAGAGCCGTGCGGTCCGAAGAACGCACGGCTCTACTGCTCAATCTACCAAACGGTCAGCGAATGCGCTTGGCGGCCGGCTCCGGCGTCAGTTCGCCGTTCAGGCGACGGTCGAGATAGTCCTCGCATTCGCCCATCAGTCCGTCGACCTGACCATTGAAGAAGTGGTTGGCGCCGGGCACCGTGCGGTGGGTGATGAGAATGCCCTTCTGCGCCTTCAGCTTCTCGACGAGACCGTTCACGTCCTTCTCCGGCGCGACCTTGTCGGAATCTCCGTTGATGATCAGGCCGGAGGACGGGCAGGGCGCCAGGAACGAAAAGTCGTAGATGTTCGGCTGCGGTGCCACGGCCATGAAGCCTTCGATCTCCGGACGGCGCATCAGGAGCTGCATGCCGATCCAGGCGCCGAAGGAATAGCCGGCAACCCAGCAGCTCTTGGAATCCGGATGCAGGCTCTGCACCCAATCGAGCGCGGACGCCGCATCCGACAATTCGCCGGCGCCGTGGTCGAACTCACCCTGGCTGCGACCGATGCCACGGAAATTGAAACGGAGCGTGGTGAAGCCGCGCTTCTGGAACATATAGAAGAGCTGGTAGACGATCTGATTGTTCATCGTGCCGCCGAACTGCGGATGCGGGTGCAGGATGATGGCGATCGGGGCGCTCTTCTGCTTCGAAGGCTGATAACGGCCTTCGAGGCGGCCGGCGGGTCCGTTGAAAATGATTTCGGGCATTGGCTCTCCGGGAGTGTTCCTGGTTCGAATCTTGGGTTCAGATCGCGATCAGTCTTGACGAAAGCAGTCAGCTTTTCTAAAACCTAGTTTAGAACCGTTCAAAACTTCTGTGCGGGCATTCCGCCTTGTGCTTCGTCTCTTAAGGCAAGCGACGCGGAAAATTCAAGGAAAATGCATCGCCAGAGGTTGCCGGCTTGCGGCCTGTTGGTCTAGCGAAGGAAATCATGTCGGGTTCGCGCATCTACATGGACTGGAATGCCACGGCGCCGCTTCTGAGCGAAGCGCGCGAGGCCTGCCTGTTCGCGCTCGACCTCGTCGGCAACCCTTCTTCCGTCCACGGCGAGGGCCGTGCGCTGCGCACGCTCATCGAAAATGCCCGCCGTGATGTGGCCGCCCTTTGCGGTGCGAAAGCTGCCAGCGTCATCTTTACCAGCGGGGCGACGGAAGCGGCCAATCTGGTGCTGACGCCAGATTTCCGCATGGGCCGCACACCGCTCAAGATCAGCCGGCTATACGCGTCGGCGATCGAACACCCTGCGATACGCGAAGGCGGACGCTTTGCGCGCGAAGCCGTTTGCGAAATCCCGGTGACCTCGGCGGGTGTCGTCGATCTTCAGGTGCTTCGCGAGCTGCTCGCAGCGCATGACCGTGAACTTGGCTTGCCGATGGTCGCCGTCATGCTGGTCAACAACGAGACCGGCATCATTCAGCCAATTGCCGAGATTGCCGAAATCGTTCGCGCCAAAGGTGGTATACTTGTCGTCGACGCGGTGCAGGCCGCGGGCCGGCTGCCGCTGGCGATCGAAGAGCTGAACGCCGATTTTCTCATTCTCTCCTCGCACAAGATCGGTGGCCCGAAAGGCGCAGGCGCGCTGGTGGCGCGCGGCGAGGTGTTGATGCCCGCACCGCTGATCCGCGGCGGCGGGCAGGAGAAGGGGCATCGTTCCGGGACTGAAAATCCTGTGGCGATTGCCGGCTTTGCCGCCGCCGCCAGAAAGGTCGGCGAAGGCGTTGGCCAGCGGATGAGCGCCGTTGGAGCGTTGCGCGACAAGCTCGAAGGCGAGATGCTGAAAGCGGCAACGGATGTGGTCATACACGGCCGCGACGTTTCGCGCGTTGGCAACACGACATTCTTCACGCTCCCTGGCCTGAAAGCCGAGACGGGACAGATCGCCTTCGATCTCGAAGGCGTCGCGCTTTCGGCCGGATCGGCCTGTTCGTCCGGCAAGGTGGGACAGAGTCACGTGCTGACGGCGATGGGCTACGATCCGCGTCAGGGTGCGCTGCGGATCTCGATCGGTGAGGGAACGACCGCAGCTGACATCGAGCGTTGCGCCGCCGCCTTCGCGAAGGTAGCAGCACGACGCCGTGCGCCGGGGCAGGCCGCCTGACGCGGGCGATGGGACGAAATTGCGGAAAAGCAATTTTCCGCTTGGCAAACAGGGTGAAAAGCGCCTTTTAGCCATTACATAAGCGGTGCGCTCAGTCGCATCGTGTTGACAAGCTACCGGACCTTGGATCCGGAAAGATTGGAGAACGACATGCCTGCCGTGCAGGAGACCATTGATCAGGTCCGTCAGATCGACGTCGACCAGTACAAATACGGCTTCGAAACGACCATTGAAGTCGAGAAGGCCCCGAAGGGCCTGTCGGAAGACATCATCCGCTTCATTTCGGCCAAGAAGAACGAGCCGGAATGGATGCTCGAGTGGCGCCTTGGCGCCTATCGCCGCTGGTTGACGCTCGACGAGCCGACCTGGGCCCGCGTCAGCTATCCGAAGATCGACTTCAACGACATCTACTACTATGCAGCGCCGAAGGGCCTCACCGGTCCGACGTCGCTCGACGAGGTCGACCCCGAAATCCTCAAGGTCTACGAAAAGCTCGGCATTCCGCTGAAGGAACAGGAAATCCTCGCCGGCGTGCAGAAGTCGAGGATCGCCGTCGATGCCGTGTTCGACAGCGTCTCGGTCGTCACCACCTTCAAGGAAGAGCTGAAGAAGGCCGGCGTGATCTTCATGTCGATCTCCGAGGCGATCCGCGAACATCCCGAGCTGGTGCAGAAGTATCTCGGCTCCGTCGTTCCGACGACCGACAACTACTATGCGACGCTGAACTCCGCGGTCTTCACCGACGGTTCCTTCGTCTACGTGCCGAAGGGCGTTCGTTGCCCGATGGAGCTCTCCACCTATTTCCGCATCAACGAGAAGAACACCGGCCAGTTCGAACGCACGCTGATCATCGCCGAAGAGGGCGCCTACGTGTCCTATCTCGAAGGCTGCACGGCGCCGCAGCGCGACGAGAACCAGCTTCACGCTGCCGTCGTCGAGCTCGTCGCCCTCGATGAGGCCGAGATCAAGTACTCGACGGTGCAGAACTGGTATCCGGGCGACAAGGAAGGCAAGGGCGGCATCTACAACTTCGTCACCAAGCGTGGCGATTGCCGTGGCAAGAACTCCAAGATCTCCTGGACGCAGGTCGAAACCGGCTCGGCGATCACCTGGAAGTATCCGTCCTGCATCCTGCGCGGCGACGGTTCGCGCGGCGAGTTCTATTCGATCGCGGTCTCGAACGGCCACCAGCAGATCGACTCGGGCACCAAGATGATCCACCTCGGCAAGAACACGTCGAGCCGCATCGTCTCCAAGGGCATCGCTGCCGGCGTTTCGGAAAACACCTATCGCGGCCAGGTCTCGGCCCACCGCAAGGCCGAGAACGCCCGCAACTTCACCCAGTGCGATTCGCTTTTGATCGGCGACAAGTGCGGCGCGCACACCGTGCCCTATATCGAGGCGAAGAACTCGACAGCGCAGTTCGAGCATGAAGCCACGACGTCCAAGATCTCCGAGGACCAGCTGTTCTACTGCCTGCAGCGCGGCATCCCGACCGAAGCGGCGATCGCGCTGATCGTCAACGGCTTCGTCAAGGAAGTCATCCAGGAACTGCCGATGGAATTCGCCGTCGAAGCGCAGAAGCTGATTGGCATCTCGCTGGAAGGTTCCGTCGGCTAAGGCCCTGAACTGAATATTGAATGGCGCGCACGTCGTGTTTGCGCGCGAACAAACGTTCGTTTCCCAAGAGGACGATAGAAATGCTTGAAATCAAGAACCTGCATGCCCGCATCGCCGAAGATGGCACCGAAATCATCCGTGGCCTGAACCTCACGGTGAAGGCAGGCGAAGTTGCTGCCATCATGGGCCCGAACGGCTCCGGCAAGTCGACGCTCTCCTACATCCTCTCGGGCCGTGAAGACTACGAAGTCACCGAAGGCGACATCCTCTACAACGGCGAGAGCATCCTGGAGCTCGACGCTTCCGAGCGTGCGGCCAAGGGCATCTTCCTCGCCTTCCAGTATCCGGTCGAAATCCCCGGCGTCGCCACGATGCAGTTCCTGAAGGTGGCAATGAACGAGCAGCGCAAGTATCGCGGCGAAGACGAACTGACGACGCCGGAATTCATGCGCCGCGTCAAGGAAGCTGCAGCCGAGCTGAAGATCGCTCCGGAAATGCTGCGTCGCCCGCTGAACGTCGGCTTCTCCGGCGGTGAGAAGAAGCGCGCCGAAATCCTGCAGATGTCGCTGCTCCAGCCGAAGCTGTGCGTGCTCGACGAGACAGACTCGGGCCTCGACATCGACGCGCTGAAGATCGTTGCAGACGGCGTCAACGCGCTGCGCTCGCCGGACCGCGCCGTCGTCGTCATCACCCACTACCAGCGCCTGCTCGATTATATCGTTCCGGACACGGTGCACGTCCTCTACAAGGGCCAAGTGATCAAGTCGGGCGACAAGATGCTGGCGCACGAACTCGAAGCCAACGGCTACGCCGACATCATCGATGCCGCGGCTTGACGCCTGTTGAAGGAGTGTTCGAATGAATATGCAACAGGCAATCAAGATGACGGCCGCCGAGACGGCGCTCGTCGATGCCTATACCGCGCAGATCGGCGATTTGCCGGGTGATGGTTCGGTTCTCTCGGTCCGCGACACGCTGGTGCACGAACTGAAGACGGCTGGCCTGCCGACCCGCCGCGTCGAATCCTGGCACTATACCGACCTGCGCACCCTGCTGCGCGCAGTGCCGGCCGCCGACCCGACGGCCTTTGCCGATCGCGTCGATGCGCTCGTTCCGGGCTCGACAGTACTTTCCGTCCGCAACGGCCAGGCTGAGGTCAAGGGTAGCCTGCCTGATGGCGTGACCGTCCGTTCCTATGTCGACAGCCTGCTCGACGGTTCGGCGGCCGCCGGCCTCGCCGTTCTCGGTTTCGACGACGCGATCGGCCGCATCAATGGCGGTCTTGTTCGCGGCGGTCTCGAAATCGACGTGGCTGCTGAAACTGCTCTGGAAGATCCGCTGGAAATCCAGCTGGTGCAGAGCCTCGGCCAGGCGCATACGCGCTTCCCGGTCGCCTTCGGCGCCAACACCAAGGCAACCGTGATCGAGCGGCATCTTTCGACCGATGCCGGCGAGAGCTTCGTCTCGTCTGTCAGCGACGTGACGCTTGCGGAAGGTTCCGAGATCATCTGGATCATCCTGCAGCAGCAGGGCATTTCCGATACCCATCTCGGCCAGCTCCGCTTCGACCTCGGCAAGAACGCCAAGCTGCATCTCTTCGTCATCAATGCCGGCGGCAAGCTGGTGCGCCAGGAGATCCACGGCAAGACGAGCGGCGAGGGCGCGGATTTCAAGCTGCGCGGCATCAACCTGCTCGGTGGTGAAAGCCACACGGACGTGACCTTCACGCTCGGCCACAACGTGCCGCACACGACCTCGACGGAGGTCATCCGCAACGTCGTGTTCGACCGCGCCAAGGGCGTCTTCCAGGGCAAGATCCTGGTCGCCAAGGACGCCCAGAAGACCGACGCGAAGATGGCGTGCAACACGCTGCTCTTGTCCGACGATGCCGACCTGTCGGCGAAACCGGAACTGGAGATCTTCGCGGACGACGTCCAGTGCGGTCACGGTGCGACGGTTACCGACATCGACCACACCCAGCTCTTCTACATGCTGGCGCGCGGCATTCCGGAGAACAAGGCGCGGGCGATGCTCGTCAACGCCTTCGTCGCCGAGATCGTCGAAGAGCTGGAAGAGCACGAAGCGCTGGTCGAGGCACTCGAAGACGTCATCTCGACCTGGCTCGACAAGCACGCCTAAGGCTATTGCGTAATTCCTTAATTCGGAAGCGATTTAGGGATAGAATTATGCAGCAGTTCAACATGTTACAGCGACCTTAGCGCGTCTGGAATGACGCGCGGCGCTGTAGCGAAATTGGATTGAAAGACATGGAACACTCCGTACCGGTGCCTGCCTACGACGTCGAAGCGATCCGCAAGGATTTCCCGATCCTATCGCGAACCGTTTATGGCAAGCCGCTTGTCTATCTCGACAACGGCGCATCGGCGCAGAAACCACAGGTCGTGATCGACGCGGTGGCCCATGCCTATTCCAACGAATATGCCAACGTCCATCGCGGCCTGCATTTCCTGTCGAATGCCGCGACGGAAGCCTATGAGGCGGCGCGCGATAAGGTGCGCCGCTTCCTGAACGCCCCTTCGCCCGACAACATCATCTTCACCAAATCCTCGACCGAAGCGATCAACACGGTCGCCTATGGCTACGGCATGCCGAAGCTCGGCGAGGGTGACGAGATCGTGCTGTCGATCATGGAGCACCACTCCAACATCGTTCCCTGGCACTTCATCCGTGAGCGTCAGGGCGCCAAGCTTGTCTGGGCGCCGGTGGACGAGAACGGCGCGTTCCACGTCGAAGACTTCGTCAAATGCCTGACGGACCGCACCAAGCTCATCGCCATCACCCATATGTCGAATGCGCTGGGTACGGTGGTTCCGGTCAAGGAGATCTGCCGCATCGCTCGCGAACGCGGCATCCCGGTTCTGGTCGACGGCAGCCAGGGCGCCGTGCACATGCCGGTCGATGTCCAGGACATCGATTGCGACTGGTATGTGATGACCGGCCATAAGCTCTACGGACCCTCCGGCATCGGCGTGCTCTACGGCAAGATGGACCGCCTTAAGGAGATGCGGCCGTTCCTCGGCGGCGGCGAGATGATCGAGGTGGTGACCGAAGATTACGTCACCTACAACGATCCGCCGCACCGCTTCGAGGCCGGCACGCCGCCGATCGTGCAGGCGATCGGGCTTGGCTATGCGCTCGACTACATGGAAAAGCTCGGCCGCGCAGCGATCCAGGCGCATGAGGCGGACCTGACAGCCTATGCGCGCGAGCGTCTTTCGGCGGTCAATTCGCTTCGGGTTTTTGGCGACGCGCCCGATAAGGGCAGCATCTTTGCCTTCGAGATCGCCGGCATCCATTCCCACGACGTCTCGATGGTCATCGATCGTGCCGGGGTCGCAGTTCGTGCCGGCACGCATTGCGCCCAGCCGCTCTTGAAACGCTTCGGTGTTACCTCCACATGCCGTGCATCTTTCGGCCTTTATAATACCAGGGCCGAGGTGGACGCACTGGCGGACGCGCTGGAGCATGCACGCAAGTTTTTCGCCTAAGAAGTTGGTAAAAGGTTCAAAGAGTTCTCGTAGTCTTTTGAACCAAAAGAGAAAGTCCAGGAGGCCGATATGAGCCTTGATGCAACGGAAGAAAAGGTCGATGTTCGCGAGGGCATCGTGCATTCGGCGATCCCGGCCGAGGAACTGGCGCGCCTCAGCGACGATATCATCGCCGCACTGAAGACCGTCTACGATCCGGAAATCCCGGCCGACATCTTTGAGCTTGGCCTCATCTACAAGATCGACATCGAAGACGACCGGATGGTCAAGATCGACATGACGCTGACCGCACCGGGCTGCCCGGTTGCCGGCGAGATGCCGGGCTGGGTCGAGAATGCCGTCGGCGCCGTCGAGGGCGTGTCGGGCGTCGAAGTCTCGATGACCTTCGATCCGCCGTGGACACCGGACCGCATGTCCGAGGAGGCGCAGGTCGCGGTCGGCTGGTACTGAGCCGAGACCTGCATATTGATCCGTTAAGGCACGGATACTACATTTGATTCTGTAAGGCGCCGGGCCTTTACCCCGGTGACGACAAGGAGAATGAGCCCATGGGCTTTGCCGTAATGAGCCTGACCGATTCTGCCGCCGACCGCGTCCGTTCGATCGTCGAAGGCGCCGGTGCCGATGCCAAGGGCATTCGCGTCGGCATCAAGAAGGGTGGCTGCGCCGGCATGGAGTATGCCGTCGACCTGGTGACCGAGCCCAACCCCAAGGACGACCTGATCGAACATCAGGGCGCCAGGGTCTGGGTGGCGCCCGAAGCCGTGCTCTACCTGCTTGGCACGCAGATGGATTTCGAAGTCACGACGCTGCGCTCCGGATTTACCTTCAACAATCCGAACCAGACGTCCGCCTGTGGCTGTGGCGAATCGGTCGAACTGAAGCCCGCCGACCTCGCGGCTCTGGCCGCACAGGGCGATGCGGTGGTGCGCGCCAACTAAATTTCCTCCATTCTTTCAAACGGATAGGTTGGCCCGGTTTTCGCCGGGCCATTTTTCTGCTGAGATGCTTGAACATGGAACGGGGGATTGGGCATGGCGGCGTTCAATGAGGATCTCGTCTTCAAGGCGCTCTACGAGACGTTTCCCGATCCGGTGATCATCATCGACGCCGAGCGCGTCATCCGCTCCGCAAACAATGCCGCCCTGCGCCAGTTCGGCTATCCCGCCGAAGAATTCATCGATCGCTCGGTGCGGCTGATCTACGCCAACGACGCGGAATACGAGAAGCGCCTGCGGAACCGCGCGGCACGCGTGGACGAAACCGCGGCCCGGACGTCGAACTATCTCTATGTCAGGCGCGACGGATCGACATTTTCCGGCCACCTTCGCACGACGCCGCTGCTCGACGATCAGGGCGCGGAACTGGCGCTCATCGGCATCATCCGCGACGTTTCCGATCTCACGGAGGCTGTGGGCGAGCGGCAGAAGGCTTCCAATATGCTCAACGCAGCGCTGGAAGCGATGCCAGAGGGCTTTGCCATTTTCGACCGGCAAGAGCGGCTGGTCGTCTATAACAGGGCGTATCAGGCAATCTGCGGGCCGGCGGGGGCAGCGCTGAAGCCCGGCATCACGGCCGAAGAAATCCTGCTTCTGGCGCGACAGGGCGGCCATTATCCCGATGCCTTGCCGGGCACCCGCGAGGGCGACGAGTGGATCGCTTCGCGCCTGCGCGATTTCCGTCACCCCGATGGTCGCCCGAAGATATACCGCTATGCCGACGATCGTTGGCTGCGCGTGGAGAATATCAAGGCGAAGGACGGCAACACCGTCGTCGCACGCGTCGACGTCACCGATCTCAAACGCGCCGAGCTCGCGCTTGAGCGCCAGAGGCAGGAACTCGAGCACAAGAACGAGGCCCTCGATCAATTCACCGCGACGGTCTCCCATGACCTCAAAGCGCCGCTCAGACACATCTCCATGTTCTCCGAAATGATCGAGGACGATCTGGCGGCAGGAAGCCAGGCTGAACTCGCCGAGAATGCGCGTCATCTGCGCGACAGCGTGAAACGCATGAACCGGGTGATCGACAGCCTGCTCGACTATGCGCAGATCGCGCACCGGATCACCCATTGGACGGAGGTGCGGCTCACAGACATTGTTGCCGAGACGCTGACCATACTTGCCAGCGACGTACAGGACGCGCAGGCAACCTTCGAGGTTGGCGACCTGCCGGAAGTGGAAGGGGACCCGGAGCTTCTGCGCCGCCTGGTCCAGAACCTGATCGGCAATGCGATCAAGTATCGGCATGCCGACCGCCAACCGGTGATCCGCATTCACGGCGGCGTCGCCGATCAGATTGTTGAGCTGGTGGTTGAAGACAATGGCATCGGCATCGACCCGCGCTTTTCGACGCGGATCTTCGAAGTGTTCCAGCGGCTGCACAAGGACGAGACCGTCTATGGCGGCACGGGAATCGGTCTGGCACTTGCCAAGCGCATAGCCGAAAGCCACGACGGCTCGATCCGACTTGACACCACCTTCCGCGAAGGCGCACGTTTCATCGTGCTTCTTCCGAGGCGGCTACGGAAGGCAAACTAGGGCGGAACAGGTGGTCTCGACGCCAAAGCGACTGCTCTTGGTGGAGGACGACGCGCACGACGCGCGCTTCGTCATGCGTGCCTTCGCACAGGTCGACGAGACCATCGATCTGGTGCTGGCGGCGGATGCGGACGACGCGATCGCCCGGCTTGCCCGCACCCATTTCGACTATGTGCTTCTGGATATCAAAATGCCCGGCAGCGACGGTATCGAGCTTCTGCGGCGCATCCGCAGGGGGCAGGCGACCGTCCTGATCCCGGTCATCGTGCTGACGTCATCCAGCAATCCGACCGACGTGCTCCATTGCTACCGCGCCGGCGCCAATGCCTATGTCGCCAAACCTGCTTCGGTCGCCGGCTACAGGCACTTTGCCGAGGCCTTCGTCCGCTTCTGGATTGAAAACACCATCCTGCCTCCCGGAATGACCACGCGTCGGTAAGTGCGCCCCAAAAAACGCGGGCGGACGAACGCGTCACGTCCTGGTGTCGATCCTTGTAGATTTCGGGAATCAATCTGGATGAGGGCACGCGCTGCGCGCTGCCACGGGCGCCGGACGGCGCTGAGGAAACCGGCGGAGCGAGCGCCCCGCCGGCTTTATTGACGTTACTCTGCCGCTTCCGCGTAGCTTTCCAGCGGCGGGCAGGTGCAGACGAGGTTGCGGTCGCCAAACACGTTGTCGACGCGGTTGACCGGCGACCAGTACTTGTCGACCCGGAAGGCGCCCGGCGGGTAGCAGGCCTGTTCGCGCGAGTAGGGACGATCCCATTCGCCGACCAGGTCTTCGACCGTGTGCGGTGCGTTCTTGAGCGGGTTGTTGACCTTGTCCATCCGGCCTTCCTCGATCGCACGGGCTTCCTCGCGGATTGCCAGCATCGCATCGCAGAAGCGGTCGATCTCGGCCTTGGTCTCCGATTCCGTCGGCTCGATCATCAGCGTGCCGGCAACCGGCCAGCTCATGGTCGGCGCATGGAAACCGCAGTCGATCAGCCGCTTGGCAACGTCGTCGACGGTGACGCCGGCGCTTTCGACCAGCGGGCGGGTGTCGATGATGCACTCATGCGCCACGCGGCCCTTCGACGACTTGTAGAGCACCTCATAGGCACCCTTCAGGCGGGCAGCGATGTAGTTGGCGTTGAGGATCGCCACCTTCGTCGCCTGGGTCAGGCCCTCGCCGCCCATCATCAGGCAGTAGCTCCAGGAGATCGGCAGGATCGAAGCCGAGCCGAAGGGAGCCGCCGAGACCGCACCCTCATGTCCGTCCGTTTCCGGATGGCCGGGGAGGTACGGGGCCAAGTGCGCCTTGACGCCGATCGGGCCCATGCCGGGACCGCCGCCGCCATGCGGGATGCAGAAGGTCTTGTGCAAGTTGAGGTGGCTGACGTCGGAACCGATGTCGCCGGGGCGGGCAAGGCCGACCATGGCGTTCATGTTGGCGCCGTCCAAGTAGACCTGGCCGCCGTGCTTGTGCACGATCTCGCAGACCTCACGCACGTTCTCCTCGAACACGCCATGGGTCGACGGATAGGTGATCATGCAGCACGAGAGGTTTTCCGCGTACTGCTCGGCTTTCGCACGGAAATCGTCCATGTCGATGTCGCCGTTTTCACTCACCTTGATGACGACGACCTTCATGCCGGCCATCTGCGCGGAGGCCGGGTTGGTGCCGTGCGCCGAGGTCGGGATCAGGCAGACGTCGCGATGGCCGTTGCCGTTGGCGATGTGATAGGCGCGGATCGTCAACAGACCGGCATACTCACCTTGCGCGCCCGAGTTCGGCTGCATCGAGATCGCGTCGTAGCCGGTGACGGCGCAGAGCTTTTCCGACAGGTCCTCGATCATGTGCTGGTAGCCAGCCGCCTGCTCCTTCGGCACGAAGGGATGGATCTCGGAGAATTCCGGCCAGGTGATCGGCAGCATTTCCGCGGTCGCGTTGAGCTTCATCGTGCACGAGCCGAGCGGAATCATCGCCCGGTCGAGCGCGAGGTCGCGGTCCGACAGACGGCGGATGTAGCGCGTCATCTCGCTTTCTGCGCGGTTCATGTGGAAGATCGGGTGCATCAGGTACTCGCTTGTGCGCAGCAGCGGCTGCGGCAGGCGGTAACCCGGCTCGAACTGTTCCACCTTGAAGTCGCCGCCGAAGGCGCGCCAGACGGCTTCGAGCGTGACCGGGCGCGAGCGCTCGTCAAGGCTGATGCCGATCTTGGTCTCGCCGATCTTGCGCAGGTTCACTTCCTCGGCGACCGCGGTCTTGAGGATGATGCCCTGCAGCTTGCCGACTTCGACGGTGATCGTGTCGAAGAACACATCGGGCTCTACGGTATAGCCGAGTTTTTCAAGGCCCATGGCGAGACGCACGGTCTTCTGGTGAACGCTCTGGGCGATCGCCTTGATGCCCTTCGGTCCATGGAACACCGCGTACATCGAGGCCATGACGGCGAGCAGCACCTGGGCGGTGCAGATGTTCGACGTCGCTTTCTCGCGGCGGATGTGCTGTTCGCGGGTCTGCAGAGACAGGCGATAGGCGCGGTTGCCGCGCGCATCGACCGATACGCCGACGAGGCGGCCGGGCATGGAGCGCTTGTGCGCGTCCTTGACCGCCATATAGGCCGCATGCGGACCGCCATAGCCGACCGGCACGCCGAAGCGCTGGGTGCAGCCGATAGCGATATCGGCACCCATCTCTCCGGGCGACTTCAGCAGAGCCAGCGCCAGCGGATCGGCGGCGACGGTTGCGATCGCGCCGGTCTGGTGCAGGCGGGCGATCAGGCCGGTGAAATCGTTCACGTGGCCGTAGGTGCCCGGATACTGGAAGATCGCGCCGAAAACATCGACCGGATCGAGATCGGTGAAGGGATTGCCGATGACGATCTGCCAGCCGAGCGGCTCGGCGCGGGTCTTCAGGAGAGCGATCGTCTGCGGGTGGCAGTTCTCGTCGACGAAGAAGGTCTTGGCCTTCGACTTCGAGACGCGCTCGGCCATCGCCATGGCTTCAGCTGCGGCGGTCGCTTCGTCGAGCAGAGAGGCGTTGGCGACGTCGAGGCCGGTCAGGTCGCAGACCATGGTCTGGTAATTGAGCAGCGCTTCGAGACGACCCTGGCTGATTTCCGGCTGGTAGGGCGTATAGGCCGTGTACCAGGCCGGGTTTTCCAGGATGTTGCGCTGGATCACCGGCGGCGTGATGGTGCCATAATAGCCCTGACCGATCAGCGACACGAGCTTCTGGTTGCGGTTGGCCGTTTCGCGCATCTTGTCGAGCGCTTCGCGCTCGGTCATCGGCGCGCCCCAGGCAAGCGGCGTCTTTTGCCGGATCGACGGCGGCACGGTGTCGTCGATGAGCGCGTCGAGCGACGGGTAACCGACGACCTTCAGCATCTCATCCATTTCCGCCGGCGACGGGCCGATATGACGCCGGTTGGCGAAGTCATACGGCTTGTAGTCGGTAAAGGTGAAGTCCTTGGGCATGCTCATCAGGCGACGAGCTCCTTGTAGGCCGCTTCGTCGAGAAGGGCGTCGGCTGCGTTCGGATCGGCGAGTTTCAGCTTGAAGAACCAGGCAGCGCCCTGCGGATCGCTGTTGACCAGCGACGGGTCGTCGACGATCGCCTGGTTCACTTCGACGATTTCGCCATCAAGTGGACAATAGACGTCGGATGCTGCCTTGACGGATTCGACGGTTGCCGCCGTGTCACCCTTGGCGAAAGTGGAGCCGGTTTCCGGTAGTTCCACAAAGACGAGGTCGCCGAGCTGGCCGGCTGCGTGTTCGGTGATGCCGACCGTTGCGACGCCAGCTTCGACCTTCAGCCACTCGTGTTCGTCGGTGAACTTCAACATTTGCGCTTTCTCCTGATCAGCGTTTGTAGGTTTGTTTGACAAAGGGCAGGGCGGCGACCGCTACCGGCAGGTACTTGCCGCGCACTTCCGCAAAAAGGGTGGTGCCATTTTCCGTGTGGCCGGCATCGACATAGCCCATGGCGACAGGACCATCGACGGAGGGACCGAAGCCGCCCGACGTCACCTGACCGACCGGGCTCTTGCCCTCGGCATCCGCAAAAAGGCTGACGCCGCCGCGCACGGGCGCGCGTCCTTCCGGCTTCAAACCAACGCGACGGCGCGAAGCGCCATCGGCCAGCTGGCCGAGGATGCGATCGGCACCGGGGAAGCCGCCCGCGCGGGCGCCGCCGGCCCGCCGGGCCTTCTGCATCGCCCATTCGATGGCGCCCTCGACCGGCGTGGTCGTGGTGTCGATATCGTTGCCATAGAGACAAAGGCCCGCTTCCAGACGCAGCGAATCACGCGCGCCAAGGCCGATCGGCTTGACATCGGGATGTTCGAGCAGCCGCTGGGTGACATCCACCGCGGATGCGACGGGAATGGAGATTTCGAAACCGTCTTCGCCGGTGTAGCCGGAGCGGGAAATGATGCAGGCAACATCATGCAGATCGGCTTCGGCGACGTCCATGAAGCGCATGGCCGAGACATCGGCCCACAATTCGCCCAGCACGGCTTCGGCATGAGGACCCTGCAGCGCGATCAGCGCGCGGTCGTCGAGCATGGTGACTTCGCAGGTGTCGGCAAGCCCCTTTTTCAGATGCTCGAGATCCGCATCCTTGCAGGCGGCGTTGACGACGAGGAACAGGTGGTCGCCACGGTTGGCGATCATCAGGTCGTCGAGGATGCCGCCCTCGGCATTGGTGAAGATCGCATAACGCTGCCGGCCTTCGCCAAGGCCGAGCACATCGACCGGCACCAGCTTTTCAAGCGCAAGCGCTGCGTCTTCGATCTTGCCGGACTTCGGCCGGACAATGACCTGGCCCATATGCGAAACGTCGAAGAGACCGGCGGCAACACGGGTGTGCTGGTGCTCCTTCATCACGCCATCGGGGTACTGCACCGGCATGTCGTAACCGGCAAAGGGCACCATGCGCGCGCCGAGTGAAAGGTGCAGCGCATGCAGCGGCGTATGTTTCAAATGGGGATTCTGTTCCAAATCCGGCCTCCAGGTCTGGCGCTCCCGCGCCGGCTCACACTTCCGGCGTCAATCGCCGTCGATTCGAGCCCCCTCTGTCCCTTTGCCTGAGATTGTTATCCCTTCGGCGAGCGTTGAAACGCTTCTCTCCAGAGTCCTACCGGCACCTTGCTGGTCCTTTGGCCTGAGAGTTTCCGGGGCGGTTGCTCCTTCGGCACCGGTTTGAGCCGGCTTCTCCCAACAAGATCGTCTCCAGATAACGGCGAAGGCGGGAGCTTGGCAAGGGGGCGGTGTCGCGGTGAAACACATTTTTGTCGCACGACCAAAGGCCGCAGCCCGGGCGGGTGCGGCAATTCTGTCTTTGCATTCTTCTCCGGTTGAGGATAACCCAAGTGAAATACCGGGGATGACCATGACAGGGCGCGAAGGAAAATTCGGGATAGCAGTGCGGCTCGTCGCCGTATTCGCGCTCGTTTTCCTGGCCTTTGCCCACAAGCCGCTCATGGCCAAGACGCTGACGCCGGCCGAGATCGCCGCCTATCAGCTGCCTGATGGTTCGATGGCCGAAATCTGCTTCGGCCTGGACGGCGTCGACCACCAAAGCGGCAAGGGCCAATCGATGGCCCCGATCTGCGAAGCCTGCCGGCTCTCGGGTTCGATCCTCCTGCCAGTTCCGCCGACCGAGAGCGTTCGCGCCGATGCCGGCGAATGGCAGCTATCGCCGGTTCTCGCTGAGAACGCCACGCCCCATCAGCATCTGCGCCTGCTGCCGCATTCGCGCGGGCCGCCTGTGCGTTCGTAATCCTCCTCTCGCATTCCCATTACAATTCGCCGCCCTCAAGCGGCTTGGACCACCCCCGTGGTCAGGAGATTACGACATGAACACGACCAGACTGGCTTCGCTTTCGCTCGGCCTTAGCCTTGCCGCAAGCGGCATTGCCCACGCACACGCCACCTTCGAAAACGACACGGCGCCGGTGGAGAGCACCTTCAAGGCGGTGCTGCAGGTGCCACACGGCTGCGACGGCAAGCCGACGACGGAAGTGCAGATCAAGCTGCCCGAAGGCTTCGTCTTCGCCAAACCGCAGCCGAAGCCCGGTTGGGAGCTCGAGGTGATCAAGGGCGATTACCAGAAAACCTACGACAATCATGGCGAGAAGGTCTCGTCCGGCCCGGTGGAAATCCGCTGGAAGGGCGGCAACCTCTCGGACGATTACTACGACACCTTTGTCGTGCGCGGCAAACTCTCGGGCTTCGACAAGGAAACCGTGCTTGCGTTCCCGACCACGCAGCTTTGCGGAACCGAAGGCAAGGTCGTCTGGGATCAGGTTGCTGCCGAAGGCCAGAACGCGCATGACCTGAAGAGCCCGGCGCCGACCGTGACGGTAACCATGGCCGACGCTGCCGATCCTCATGCCGGCCATGGCGGGCATATGGCTGCTGCCGACGGGGCAGCGAAACTTGGCGACCTCGAGATATCAGGCGGCTCGGTTAAGGCCATGTTGCCGGGCGCCAAGGTCGGCGGCGGCTTCCTGACGATCAGGAATGGCGGGGCAGGCGAGGATCGGCTCGTGGCCGTCGAAAGCCCCGCGGCTGCTCGCGTCGAGATCCACGAGATGAAAATGGAAAACGACGTGATGAAGATGCGCAAGCTCGATGACGGCGTTGCAGTACCGGCCGGTGAAACGGTCGAGCTCAAGGCCGGCGGCCTGCATCTGATGTTCATGGACGTGAAGACGCCGTTCAAGGAAGGTGATGCCGTTCCCGTCACGCTCGTCTTCGAAAAGGCTGGCAAGGTCGATGCGGCATTCCCGGTGGGCTCGGCCAAGGGCGGCGCGGCGGCCGGCGGCCACAAGCATCACTGATTGAGATATTGCGACGCTCGCCTCAGGCGGCGTCGCTTTCATCCTCTTGGCCGGCCGGTTCATCCTGCCGGTCTTCGTTTTCGCGGCTCTCGGCTCCGTCGTCGTCATCGCGCATGAATTCGAGATAGCGGCGCAGCGCTTCGGCTTCCGAGCGTTCCGGCAACCGGCCATCGGCGCTCATGAGCATGAAGGAGAGGGGCAGGGCGCCCTTGGTCTTTGGGATCGAGACCGGCGTCAGCGCGGGCTCCTCGGCGCGCCGGATCGAAAGCAGCGTGATCGCTTCGTCGGTCGGACCGTCACCCCGCACGCGTGCAGACGGCTTCAGCGCTTCCGCTGCATAGGCCGCTGTCGTCGCGGATACTGTGACGACCTGTGTCACGTCTTTCCTGCCTTCCCGTCGTTCAATCCTTTCTTGTCGCTCAACTCCACTTGCAGGCGTGTAAAAACCGGCACCTGCCTTTTAATAAAATCCTAACGACGGCCAGATTCGTGGCAGTTGCGGTGAACGAATCCCGAAGCGCGAACCTGTACTTGCGATATTACTAAAGTTCGCGCACACTCGCCCAGATAGAAACGGGGAGGCTTCAAATGACCGAGCGAAGCGTGTTGGAAACCAGAATTCGGGCCCTCTACCTTGCCCGCAACGTCAACGACCTCGACACCATGATGGCGCAACTCGATCCGGACTTCAGCTTCCGCATCGTCGGAAACGGCAGGCTCGGCACGATGGCGCTCGGGGTCAACACGCCGGAAACGGTGCGCAGCAGTTTCCAGGCCCTCGTTGAGAACTGGGACCTGAGCGAGATGGAGATGGTTGGCGCTTACGCTGACGGCGATACTATCGTCGTCCACCGCGCCGGCGTCGTTTGCTTCATTCCATCGCAAACCCGTCAACGGACCGAAATCATAGACAAGTTCACGTTCCGTGACGGGCGGATCGTCGATCTGACGGAGTTCGTTGACACCTTGTTCGTCGCCGAAACGATCGGGCTACTGGACGCGCCGGACAGAGACTATTCGCCCTCAACTCTGGACAGGATGAGCCTTTGAACTTCCGGCTCCTGAGCTCGGATGGCGTTCATCAACACCGCGAGGCGGCCACGCAGGCCGTGGATCTGGTCGAGCAACCGCATGGCGACATCAACGCCGTCGTCGTTGACGCCCATTGGACCTGTCAGATCCTGGATCAGACGGGCGCGGGCGAGGTCGGCGTCTTCGAAAAGCCAGCCTGCTTCCGCCTCGCGCGGCATCAGCCAACGCTGTTCGATCCAGATGCGTAAGACCTTCACCTCGATGTCGAGGTGTTCGCAGAATTCGCGGTCGTTCATGCTTGCCCTCCCATGCCTTTGCGCGGGTCTTCCGTCTTTCCGTCTGCCCAGCTTTCAACGAAGGCGGATAGCGCCGGATCGGGGGTCTGCGGCAGCACGATCTTCAGGCTGACATAGGCATCGCCATGGCCGCCGCCGGACTTGTGCAGGCCCTTGCCCTTCAAACGCAATGTCTTGCCGGTGTTGGAGTGCGGCGGGATCGTGACATTGACCGCCCCGTCGATCGTCGGAACCCGGATCTTGCCACCGAGCACCGCTTCACTCAGTGAGATCGGCACCTCGTAGCGAACGTCGTCACCATCGGTTGCAAAAAGAGGATGCGGCCTGACGCGGATATCGATCAGCGCGTCGCCGGCCGGCGCACCGTTGAACCCGGGCTCGCCCTTGCCACGCAGCCGCAGCGTCTGGCCGTCGCGCGTGCCGGGCGGGATGGTGAGATCGAGCGCCGGTCCGCCGCCCGGCAGGCTGATCTCGGTCTTGGTGCCGTTGGCCGCGTCGAGAAAGCCGATCTCCATGGAAAAGTGCTGATCACGGCCGCGCTGGCGTTGCTGCTGGCCGCTGCTGCGACGGGAAAAGAAACTCGAGAAAATATCGTCCGCATCCGCGAAATCCGAAAAGCCATGTGCGCTCTCGTAGCGTCCCGCCGTATCTCCAGACGAGGCATAGTCGCGGTAGTAGTGGCGGGGTGCAGTCTCCGCACCCGTCTCGTCAATTTCGCCGCGATCGTATTTGCCGCGTTTCTCCTCGTCACTGAGGAGGGCGTAGGCCGCCGAAACTGCCTTGAAGCGGTCCTCCGCTCCTTTGTCTCCCGGGTTAAGATCCGGGTGCAATTTCTTGGCGAGCTTGCGATAGGCGCTCTGGATGTCCTTTTGTGTCGCTTCGCGGCTGACGCCGAGCGTTTCGTATGGGCTCGTCATGCGGTCTCCCTCAGGCGGCATCGATTGAGGTCGCATCGCCGACGCTCTGCGTGCGTTGCGATCATGCGTCTTCAATCACTCGCCTAAGAGCATAGGGCGGATTTTCGCGCGCGACAGGGGCGGCGCACCATGCGTGACGCATTGTCGCCGGCGCGGCCGGTTGCGGCTCTGCACCTTCGACCATTTCGCGAATTCGCGATCTCTGATACAATCAACGCCGGAAAGTTCTCTTTGGGTGCAACGTTGCCTCGAAGCTCGGGGAGGTCGAAATGTCCGTCCGCCTGCAACTCGCCATCATGGTCGGCCTGATGATCAATGCCATCCTGTTCGGGATCGGCATCGTAACGGTTTTGTCGATCCCGGTTCTCGCCGACAACGCCAAGTATTCGATCCCGGCGCTGGTGGTTGCCTGCTTTGTCACGACGCCGTTCGTCGCCTGGTTCATGGCGCCGCGGCTTCGCCTCAGATACTGGCAGGAGCGGGAGCAGGGTAACAAGCAGCAGCCGATCTAGCCCGTGCTCATCGTTCATTGACCAAGATTCACGTCTATCCATGGAAATCCCGGATGCACGAACGGCCAAGTGGTCGCCGGCAAAAATTACATCTTCAACGATCAAGCGTTTTGTTATACCACCGGCCAGATGCCCCTTGTCCTGTAGGCTAATCCTTATATATCCACTAGACTCAAGGACATAGCCGCTGTTAAGGCCCGAAAGGAACCGACTTCATGAGAACGATCGTATTGCTGTTCGCACTCGTCACTCTGGCCGCTTGCTCGCAGACCGGCGGCGGTGGCACGCACTATGTTGGCGGTGACGGCGATTACTACCAGGGCATCGTCGCCCCCCGGTAACAGCGATCGTTTTCCATCGATCACTTGGCTGTCGCGAGCGCGCCTTCGCAAGAGGGAAAAGGCTCGGCTAGCCTGGTGGCCAGCGGCCGCCGGGCCCAAAGTGACAGGCTTTGGCCGTCCCCGCATCGCGCTTGATGTCGCCCCGAGCAAGGAGTGCGGTGCGAGGCGAGGCGGTCATGCTCGGCGATGGGTCCATGTCCAACGGCCATCCTCCTGACAATCCAGCACGGCTTCGTAGAGATCACGCGCGTCGCCTTCTTCGCCATTGTTGATGCAGGTAATCGCGTTCTCGGAGAGCAGGTTCAGCACCTTCCGAAACGTTTCATGACCGAGGGTTGCTTCAAGCCGGTCAAGAAAGACATATCGCGGTCTGGCGAGAAGCACCTTGGCGACAGCCAAGAGCTGTTGCTCACCCAGGGACATCTCCCAGTCCTGTTCCTTCTCCAGCCCGAGCGCGTCGTGAACAAGGCCGTCGAGACCAACGCTGCGCACGACCTCGAGCATTTGACTGTCGGAGGCATCGCCCGGGTTATCCGGAGGCAGAAGAATTTGCCGAAGCGACCCCGGCGGCAGATAGGGGCGCTGCGGAAGAAACATCAGGTCGTTCGGGCGCAGGATCCGCCCGGCGCCGGCGGTCGGAATTCCGGCGGTTGCCCTGAAGAGCGCTGCACCTGCAGCCCCATGCGATCCCGATATCAACACCGGTGTTCCCGGCGGGATCGTTACCGACAGATCATGTAGCAATGCGTGGCCGCCAGCCGAGCCCAACGTCACGTGGTCGAAGGCCAAATCGCCATCTTGCTTGACCAGTTCGATGCCGGTCCCACCCCCCCTTGTTCGGCTCTTTTCAATGGCTTCGAGCAGGGAACTCAGCCGGGAAACCACTGCGGCGAAATTTGAGATCGAATTGAATTGCCGAACGATCAAGGAGAACGCGCCCACGAGCATGGCAAAGGCCGAGCCTGATTGGGTGATCACTCCGAATTCGATTTCCCCCCGCATGAAAGCCGGAGCAATGATCAAGTCCGGGATGATCTGAATCATCCAATTGTAGCCGCTCGTAAAATAGGCCAAGTTCCGGTTGACCGCGGTAATGGTGAGGATGTTGGCGATCAGATCATCGAGGCGCTGCATCAATCGCGTTTTTTGCTGGCCTTCAACGCTGGCCACCATCAACGATTCAGCGTTTTCGCGCACATGCATGAGGCTGGACCTGAAGCTCGCTTCCTTGTCGAGTCGCTCATAGTTCAGGCCGATGAGAGGGCGCCCCAAAACGATCGTCATGTAGGAGCCGCAAGCCGCATAGAGCACGGCTACGACAAACAGCAGGGGACTTATGGACCAAAGCACGCCTGAGAACGTCACCACCGTCAGTGTACTGCTGAACAACATGATGATGTAGGAGAGGGTGGTAACCGTGAATGCCTGGATGTCTTCGGATATCCGCTGGTCCGGGTGGCTCAGCGTCCCTGAGACCTCCAGGCGATAATAGGCCTCATTCTCCAGATAGAGATCGACGGCGCGTCTCGTCAGGAACCCGCGCCAAAGCAGCGCCAGCCGTTCTTCGACAAAGCGCGCGATGACGCCGACAACGGTAAGGACGGCAAAGACGCAGATGTAAAAGACCGCTTGCCGAACGAACTCATCCATCTGGCGCTCGGCGATCGCAGTCATGAAATTGCGGCCGACGTAATTGTTCACCACGTTGAGGCCATTCAAGCCGAAGAGCAGAGCCATGAGCCCGGCAAACATCCACCTGGCCCTGCCGCCGACTTCGGATGCCAGGAAAAATCGGACAGCTCTTGCGAAACGAAATGCGGTCGTTCTGATCGGTACTGGCTGGCTGTCCATCTGAGTACCTTTTGTTGGTTTGGCCCTCAGAGCCAGCCGCCGGAAAAACCTGCACGCCTCAATCCCACCACCACAGGCGCGCACCGGCGCATGATGTTCCACAGCAAGCCTGTTCGGTAGTTCTCGATCATCAGGACGACCGGGCCCTGGTCGATGCCGAAGTGGTAGGGGCTGACCCACCAACCGGCTTCGGTTCCTTCCACCGGAAAGCTTCGGTTGAACGATGGCTTGAAGCCGTAAAGCCTGGTCATGCCGAGCTTCATGCGGGCGCAGTTCCAGATTGTCGGGATGACGATCTCCGGCGCGAACGGCAGCGAGGCGACGACGGCCCAGGGCGACACGGTTCCGTCATCCGGGCCGAAGGGCGCGCCGCGGGCGAGATAATCGAAAAACTCCCTTTCGCTGCCGTTCACGGTACGCTTGGTCCAACCCGGCCCGTCGCTCGCCGTGAAGCCCCAGCAATGCTCGCCGTAGCCGACGAAATTCTGCGGATTGCGGATGGCATATTCCTGCTGGACGAATGTCGCGTGCCGGCTGTTCTGGAAATAGTCGCTGTTGTGCTCGCGCATGAACTCGTCACGGATCCCACGGAAATCGATCCACATATGCGAGAGCTGGTGGGTGAAGAGAGGGCCCGAATAGAGCAACTCGCGACCATAAAGGTTCCGCCAGTCGTAGCTTTCGGTATAGGCGGCATAGGCTTCCGCCGGCAGCGGATGGGTCGGCGAGCCGAGACCGAGTATGTAGAGAAGCAGGCCCTCGTCGTAGCCGCGCCAGCGATAGGGAATGAAGCCGTTCTCCGGCCGCCAGCCATGGGTCAGCGTAAGTCCGTGATCGCAGGCCCAGTTCCAGTCGGCACGCTCATAGAGCGCATTTGCCGACCGGCGAATTTCGATTTCATCCGGCGTATCGCCATCAAAATAGGCGGCCACCGTCAGTGCACCAGCGAAAAGGAAGGCGGAGTCGATCGTCGACAATTCGCATTCCCAAACGCGTCTGCCGGTCTCAATGTCCAGGAAGTGATAGAAGAAGCCCTTGTAGCCGGAAGCATCCGGCTCCGGCCCTTGCGGGCATTGCAGGAGAAACTGCAGCCGTCGACGCGCGATCTTTGCGGCGAACTTGCGAATGACAATGCCCCGCTCGATAAGCACGGGGATCGTCGCCAGCGCCATGCCGATCGCCGCAATACTTGCGGGTGCATCTTCCTGTGTCTTGTCGCGCACCAGGCCGTTGTCGGGATTGGTGCAATGCAGATAGTACAGCAGCGTCGTGAACTGCAGCCGGGCAAGATCCTGCTCGGTCGGCATCCGGTTCAATTCGGGGTCTGTCGACAACAATCCCGGCATGGCTAGGCCACCACGAGGCGGACGTCGTGATCTCGTCCGTCGTCCACGAGTGGAACACTTCGGTCAGCGACCTTCCTGCCATCAAGGCTCAGCGAATAGTGCGTCTGTCCTCGTTTGGAATCTCGGCTCACCTTGATACGGTATGTTGATCTCCCATGCCGAAAATCAACATCGTATGTCGACCACCCGGTGGGAATGCACGGCTCGACAAAAAGCCGGGCCCCCTGACGGCGAATGCCGAGAATGGCCTCAAGACCAACGCGGTACAGCCAGCCCGCCGATCCCGTATACCAGGTCCAGCCACCGCGGCCGGTGTGAGGAGCGGCGCCATAGACGTCGGCGCTGACAACATATGGCTCGACCATGTAGCGGTCGGTGTCTTTGGGTGACAGGGCATGGTTGATGGGATTGAGCATGCTCCAGAGCTGAAACGCCCGATCGCCATCCCCCAGCAATGCTGTCGCCAGCGCCACCCACGTGGCCGCGTGGGTGTACTGGCCGCCATTCTCCCGAATTCCGGGCACATAGCCCTTTATGTAGCCGGGCTGCAGCGCGCCCTTGTCGAACGGCGGATCGAAAAGCTGTATCAAGCCGCTGTCGGTACGAACGAGCCGCTCCCAAACCGCGCGCATTGCCTGCGCGGCGCGCTCGGCATCTGCAGCACCCGAGATAACTGCCCAGGCCTGCGGGATCGCGTCGATCTGACACTCGTCGTTCGACTGGGACCCGAGGGGAGTGCCATCGTCGAAGTAGGCACGGCGATACCAGGCGCCATCCCAGGCGTGGGTCTCCAGGGATATGCGCAGGGTCTCGGCGCGCTCCTTGCACCATTTGGCCCGTTCGTCATCTGCCATCGCCGATGCGATGGCGGCAAAGGATCCAAGGACGGTCAGAAAGAACCATCCGTTCCATACGCTCTCGCCTTTGCCTTCCGCGCCGACCCGGTTCATGCCGTCGTTCCAATCGCCCGTTCCCATAAGCGGAAGCCCGTGGCTGCCTAGCCGCAAACCTCGGTCAAGTGCCCGACAGCAGTGCTCATAGACGGTCCCGCTCTCCTGGCTGGCCGGAGGCACCTCGTAGCGCTCCTCCTCCTCGTCCTCTAGAGGCGGCGAGACGATGAAAGGAACCTGTTCGCTGAGGAGCCCGTAGTCTCCGGAGACCGATACATAGTGATGGACGACGTAGGGCAGAAAGTAGAGGTCATCCGTCATGCGTGTGCGCACGCCGGCACCCGATGGCGGATGCCACCAATGTTGAACGTCTCCCTCGGCAAACTGGCGCGAGGCAGCGCGAAGGATGTGCGTTCGCGCTTCATCGGGCGCGCAATGGACGAGGGCTGCGACGTCCTGGAGCTGGTCGCGAAATCCATAGGCGCCGCCGGATTGGTAGAACCCTGTTCGCGCCCAGATACGGCAAGCCAACACCTGATAGAGCAACCAGCGGTTCATCATGAGGTTGAAGGCCGTATCTGGCGTTCGGACCGTGACGGCGTTCAGCAAATGATCCCACTGTTGTGAAACGGCTGCCAGCGCGTTCCTGGCGCCCCTCGGTTCGGCATGTTCGCGGACGAGCCTGCGCATTTCCTCGCGGCTTTCGGCCTGCCCGAGCACGAATACCAGCTCGACGGTCACCGCCGGCGGGATTGAAACGCTGACCATGAGGGCTGCGCAGGGGTCGAGCAGAGAACCGGTTTGTCCCCCGAGATCGAAGCCTTCCAATCCCACCGGCTGAGCGATGGAACCGTTTCTGCCGAGGAACGCGCGCCGATCGCATGTGAACGATCGGACAGGCGCGCTTGAGGCGGCGAATGCGAGCGTTCCGGAAAAATCCCCTTCCCAGACGTTCCGGGCAACGATAGCACCGATCTCGCTGTCAAATTCGCATTCGACCCGGGAGCATGCGCTTTCGCGCAGCGTGCCGAGGACCCATTCAACGAAGTAGGTGGCGGTAAGGCGGCGAAGTCGTTTTCCGTCGTTGCGAATAGCAAGGCGGACAACCTTGATCGCTCCCGAGGCCGGCACGTGGACAGTCATTTCATGATGCAATGGTCCGCGACTGCTTTCGTAGCACGTGTAACCTTGACCATGCTTCGTCCTCGTCGTCGATGTCTGGCCGAGAGGCAAAGGCGTCGGCGTCCATAGCTCCGCCGTCTGCTCATCGCGCAAGTAGATAACTTCACTCGGCGGGTCCGAGACCGGGTCGTTAGACCAGGGCGTGAGCCTGTTCAGTTGGCTGTTGCCCGCCCAAGTGTACCCAAGACCGCTGTCGCTCGTCAGGCAGCCAAACGCGCTATTGGCAAGGACGTTACACCACGGCGTTGGCGTCGCATCCGCTCCGATCACATATTCGCGCCCGTCTTTGGTAAACCCTCCACGGCCATTCCAAAAAAGCAGGCTATCCCGTGGTGCCTCGTGACGCCTTTCGCGGGCGGCGGAGACATTCGTCCTGGTCTCCTTCAGCGTCGGAAAAGTGGTGGCCGCTCTCGCCGAAAGTTGAGCTGAAAGGGATCCTTGACTGCAGCAAAGGACGAGGCGCGCGGCGGCCGTGATCGCATTTTCTGCACCGGCCGAAACGCTGGCCCTCGGTGGGAAATGAATACCCCCGGCTTTGCCGAGGGTTTGCTCCACATGGACCGTCGCCTTGGCGCTCAACTGCAAGCTTTCGCTGGCTTCCCTTTCATCAAGGACCGCGAGGTCGAAGGGAAATCCGCGACTGGCAAGGAATGCGTGGGCCTTGATGACATCGTCGACGAGAGCGTCCTCGCCTGTTTTGTCGATACGCAGCAGGAGAATTGGGATGGCTCCCGATAGTCCCGCCGATCCCAAGTCGTCGCGGTTCAGCCGCCTCGTGCCGGGCGTGCTGCCTTCCCTTAAGCCGGGAACAGAAAATGCCAGATGTGCTACGAGCCGATTGTAGACGGCCAACTCTTGAGGAGAGGGTGACCGGGGCGGGCCTTCATTGTTTTTCTCGGCATCCACCAACGTTTGGCGCGCGGCGTCGATATTGGCGAAGCGTCTTGCTATTGCGGCAGCGTCTAAATCACTATCGGCTGCGCCCGTTACGAACGCGATCACCTCCGCTCCGGAGGGTTCCAGATCGACTGTCCGGCGCAGGCTGAAGATGGGGTCGAGCACGGGACCCGTCGTCCCTGATAGACGGCTCCCCGGCACCAGGGCGTCAGGGTTTGAGGCCGTCCGCCGCCGGCCAAGAAATCTGTAGCGGTCCGTTTCATATTCCACCACATGGCCCTGGCGGCTTGACGCAGACACGTGTACCGCCCAGACGGGGCGCTCCGATGCACTGCGCGGCCGGCGCCGTGCGAACAAAGCGGTTGTTTCGGTATCGAACCAGGTTTCGATGAAAAGCTTGGCAAATGCCGGATGTGCGCTATCGGCGCTTCGACCATTCAGGCAGACTTCGGAATAGCTTGTCAGCTCAAGCTTTCTCGCTTTCTCACCCTTATTGCAGAGTTTCAGCAAACGCACCTCGGCATCGCAATCCAGTGCGACCGCCACGTCCCATCGAAGATCGATGTCTCCGAGCAAACAGCGATACTCGGCACGATCACCGTGAAACGTGTGTTCGTAGATCGCATCCGGATGGCAGATCGGCTGCCGGCCAATCGTCCAGACCTCGCCGCTCTCAAGGTCGCGGATGTAGCAGAACTGGCCCCAGCAATCGCGTGTGCCGTCCTCACGCCAACGCGTGATGTCGAGGCCGCGCCAGGTTTCATACCCGGCACCGGCCTCGGTCAGAAGCACGTTGTAGTGCCCATTCGAAAGCAGGATCGTGTCAGGAGGCACGCCTGCCGGACGTGTCGCACTGACGTCAACCTTGCCAGCTGGCCGGACCATCAGACCGATCCTTCATTGCGGGCTACACATTGTCACCCTCGGTCGACGTCCTCGGCTTCGCCTGTTGCGCACCCGGAACGCCCCATTTCCAACCGCTGATCGACGGCATGTCGTCACCATGCTTCTCGATATATTCGCGATGCTCGATCAGCTTGGCTTGAATTGCCTGCTTGAAATAGGCGGCGCGCGCCCCGAGCTGGGGCAGGCGGTCGATGACATCGCCGGCGAGATGGAACCGATCGAGCTCGTTGAGCACCACCATGTCGAACGGCGTCGTCGTCGTACCTTCCTCCTTGTAGCCACGAACATGCAGGTTGCCGTGGTTGGTGCGGCGGTAGGTGAGGCGATGGATCAGCCACGGATAGCCGTGGAAGGCGAAGATGATCGGCTTGTCCCTGGTGAAGATACCATCGAAGTCACGGTCCGTGAGGCCGTGGGGGTGCTCCTCCGCCGGTTGCAGTTTCATCAGGTTGACGACATTGACGACCCGCACCTTCACTTCCGGAAGATGCTCGCGCAGCAATTGCACCGCGGCCAGCGTTTCGAGCGTCGGAACGTCGCCGCAGCAGGCCATGACGACATCCGGTTCGCTGTCGGCATCGTTGCTCGCCCAATCCCAGATGCTGACGCCCATGCTGCAATGGCGCACCGCCTGTTCCATTGTCAGCCATTGCGGCCCGGGTTGCTTTCCGGCCACGACGACGTTGATGTAGTTGCGGCTGCGCAAGCAATGGTCAGTGACAGACAGCAGCGTGTTGGCATCCGGCGGCAGGTAGACGCGGATGACGTCAGCCTTCTTGTTGACGACGTGATCGATGAAGCCGGGATCCTGATGGCTGAATCCGTTGTGGTCCTGCCGCCAGACATGGGAACTCAGGAAGTAGTTCAGCGACCCGACGGGCCGGCGCCAGGGAATTTCGTTGCAGACTTTCAGCCACTTGGCATGCTGGTTGAACATCGAATCGATGATGTGGATGAAGGCTTCGTAACAGGAGAAGAAGCCGTGGCGGCCGGTCAGCAGATAGCCTTCGAGCCAGCCCTGGCACTGGTGTTCGCTCAGCACCTCCATGATGCGGCCATCCGGTGAGAGGTGGTCGTCCTCCGGATAGATTTCGGCCATGTAGCAGCGATTGGTGACCTCCAGCACGTCCTGCCAGCGGTTCGAGTTGTTTTCATCCGGACTGAACAGGCGGAAGTTCCTGGCGTCCATGTTGGATTTCATCACGTCGCGCAGGAACTTGCCCATGACGCGGGCCGCTTCCACATTGGTCCCGCCGGGACGGGGAACCTCGACGGCATAGTCGCGGAAGGCCGGCATCTTCAGATCGCGCAGCAACAGGCCGCCATTGGCGTGCGGATTGTCGCTCATGCGGCGATGTCCCGTTGGCGCAAGTGCTGCGATCTCCGGCTTCAGCCGGCCTTGATCGCTGAAAAGCTCCTCGGGGCGATAGCTCTTCATCCATTGCTCGAGGATGCGGATGTGCTCGGGCTTGTCCATCTCGCCCATCGGCACCTGATGCGCCCGCCAGTAGCCCTCGCATTTCTTGCCATCGATCTCCGGGGGGCAGGTCCAGCCCTTCGGCGTGCGGAAGACGATCATCGGCCATGCCGGCCGCTTCAGATTGCCCCTCACGCGGGCATCGTCCCAGATCTGCCGGATCTCGGCCATCGCCGTATCCAGCACAGCGGCGAGTTGCTGATGCACGCTTGCCGGATCATGCCCTTCGACGAAGTAGGGCTTGTAGCCCATGCCCTCGAAGAACTTCTGCAGCTCGTCGCGCGGAATGCGGGCGAGGAAGCACGGATTGGCGATCTTGTAGCCGTTCAGATGCAGGATCGGCAGCACGCAGCCGTCGCGGGCCGGGTTCAGGAACTTGTTGCTCTGCCAGCCGGTCGCAAGCGGCCCGGTCTCGGCCTCGCCATCGCCGACGATGCAGGCGACGACGAGGTCCGGGTTATCGAAGGCGGCGCCATAGGCGTGGCTCAACGCATAACCAAGTTCGCCGCCCTCATGGATGCTGCCGGGCGTTTCCGGCGCCACGTGGCTCGGGATGCCACCTGGAAAGCTGAACTGCTTGAAGAGCCGCTGCATGCCCTCGGCATCTTCACCGATGTTCGGATAGAACTCGGTGTAGGTCCCTTCGAGATAGGCATGCGCCACCAGCGACGGCCCGCCGTGCCCCGGCCCGATGATATAGATCATGTTGAGATCGTCGCGCTTGATCACGCGGTTGAGATGCACATAGAGCATGTTGAGGCCAGGCGAGGTGCCCCAGTGGCCGAGCAGGCGCGGCTTGATGTGTTCGCGTTTCAGCGGCTCGCGCAGGAGCGGATTGTCGAGCAGATAGATCTGGCCGACAGAAAGGTAGTTCGACGCGCGCCAATAGGCGTCCATCAGTCGGAGTTCGTCTGCCGATAATGGCGTTGTTGAATGCGAGCTCCCGGATGCCGTCTCTTTCATCGATACCGTTTCAGGCGAAACCATCTGAACCTCCCGATCATTAGGACATTGCCTGGATTTCTCCGACTTGCAGTCGTGCAAGCCACTGCAGTCTCTTGAATTCGCTACGGTCGTTGCTGTTTGCCGGCGACGGGCAGAATGATGGAACACCTGTCTTCGGACGACAGCGGCTGGGATCGTCTTGCCAACTCGGTGTCGCGAACACCTGCGTGTCGCGGCACAATTAAAAGGGGCGCTATTGCGGATATGGTTCCGAGAAATGCTCGACCACGCCCCGAACGCCGCGGACATTTTCGGCAACGATCCGTGCGGCCCTCCGGCACTCGGCCGTCTCCACGTTGCCCCAGAGATGAACGATGCCATCGGTCACTGCGACCTTCACATCCAGACCTTCGAGGCCGGTGTTCTCGCCGAGGCGCACGAGAATGCTGCGCCGGATCGCTTCATCACCCGCGGCCGTCTCGTCCTGCTTTGCCGACAAAACCGCCTGCAACAGATCGGCGCGGCTGACGATGCCGACCAGTACGCCGTTCCTGAGAACGGGAAGGCGCTTGATGCCACGTTCCTGCATCAGCGCCGCCACCCGCGCGAGCGGCGCATCCTCGTCGATGGTAACGAGATCGGCTGTCATGGCGTCGCCCACCCTCCAAGAGGATCGGCGTATATAGGCGTGGGCCCTGTCGTCGGCCGCAAGCGTCGCGTCCGCCAGCGGCCCGCCGCCACCGAGTTCCGTCCGCCGGATCAAGTCGCCCTCGCTGATCAGCCCAATGAGACGGCCTTCATCGTCAACGACCGGAAGGCCGCTGACGTGGCTGTCGAACATGATCCGGGCTGCCTGTCTGACGCTGTTGTCAGGCGAAAGCCTGACGATCTTTGTCGTCATCACATCTTTGACGCGCATGTCGATCCAACTCCGAAAAGGACCTTGGTACCGTCATTAGCGGGCGTAAGGTAAACCTATCGCGGCGGTTCGACAACCTGTTCGTGGGGGAGATGTTCGAGTTGAGCGCTGGCGCTGGCAGAACCCGTGCTGCAGCTTCTAGTCGAGCGCAAACACTCGTGCACAGCCCGATTGGATTTAACTAGCTCTCGACGCGCGCGGTTGTGTTCTGGTGGAGCCGAAGGGAGTCGAACCCTCGACCTCCGCAGTGCGATTGCGGCGCTCTCCCAACTGAGCTACGGCCCCATAACATCCAGTCAACACGACACGTGCCGAGCATGTCAATACACTTGAGACGACGCGCCTGGTTGGACATCATTGCGCGAAGCGACGCGCTCGATCGGTTCGTCGGGCGATCCGTTTCAAAACCGTTTCTTCGAAAGTAGCGGGCAGACGCGCCATTTCCGCTCGGGGCCCTCATCGACGCGCGCCGCTGTATGTTACAGTAGGTCACGCCCCCAAGCGCGGGGAGCCATTGTCGAACTATGCTCGCGGGTTTACGCTGATGCGTAACGAAAGCACCGCCCGAACCTCGCTGAAATTCTGGCGGTGCGTGTCAACGATGAGATGACGCCCGAATCCCGGCCGCGAACGTCCATGGCGCCCGGATGAATGTGGAATTCTTCTGTATCCGACATGGGCGCCTGCCGGCTCCGCACTTCCCTTAATGGGCCTCTCCGTGGGCCCGGCGATTTGGAGGAGGATTAGCAATGGCCCAGACGATGAAGGCCGCCGTCGTTCGGCAGTTCCGCACGCCCCTTGTGATCGAGGAGGTGGCGGTGCCGACGCCGCAACCTGGGCAGATCCTCGTCAAATATGAAGCAACGGGCGTCTGCCACACCGACCTCCATGCAGCAAATGGAGACTGGCCGGTAAAGCCTAGCCCGCCGTTTATTCCGGGACACGAGGGCGTCGGCTATGTTTCGGCAGTGGGTGCCGGTGTCAAAAGAGTGAAAGAGGGGGACAGGGTCGGCGTTCCCTGGCTTCACAGCGCATGTGGTTACTGCCCGCATTGCCGCACCGGTTGGGAAACACTGTGCGCATCACAGTCGAACACCGGATATTCCGTCGACGGAACATTTGCCGAGTATGGACTGGCGGATCCCGACTTCGTCGGCAGCCTGCCCACCGGGCTGGACTTCGGCCCTGCTGCGCCGGTTCTTTGCGCCGGCGTGACCGTTTACAAGGGATTGAAGGAAACGGAAGTACGGCCCGGCGAATGGGTCGCCGTCTCCGGCATCGGTGGCCTTGGCCACATGGCTGTGCAGTACGCAAAGGCGATGGGCATGCATGTCGTCGCCGCGGACATCTTCGACGACAAGCTGGCACTTGCAAAGCAGCTAGGCGCCGACATTACAGTCAACGGCAAGGCGAAGGATGCCGTAGAGCAGGTAATCAAGGCGACCGGCGGCGTGCATGGGGCGCTCGTAACTGCGGTTTCACCTGCTGCAATGGAACAGGCGTTCGGATTCCTGCGATCGCGGGGCACGATGGCGCTCGTCGGCCTTCCCCCTGGGATGATCTCCGTGCCGGTCTTTGAAACGGTGCTCAAGCGCATAACGCTGCGCGGATCGATCGTCGGCACCCGCCAGGATCTGGAGGAATCGCTGCAGTTTGCCGCTGAAGGCAAGGTCGCGCCGCATTTCTCATGGGACAGCCTCGAGAACATCAATGAGATCTTCCACCGGATGGAGGCCGGCAAGATCGACGGGCGCATCGTCATGAGCCTGCAGTAGCTGGCCCAGCCGTGCCCGTCCGGTCGAGAGGCCCCGCTTCGTTTCCGCCAAAGGAACGGTGCCGCATCGATCGATGGGAATAGCGGGCCCATGCCCGGAGTGGAGAATGTATTGCGCACCCAAACTGCGCGCCTCCTCAAATCGCCGTCCTCACCAGGGCCGTTTGGCGAAATGCCCACAGACCTTCTGCAGAAAGGAAATGGCAATGAGCAAGGGCATGTTCTCGGATCAGCACGGTCTGTCCAGACGAGATCTCCTGCTGGTGGCAGGGACTGCGGCGGCCACGCTCGCCACATACAGCCAGGCTGCCCGGGCAGCACCGGGCGGAGGCACCCTTGTGATCGATGAGGTGAAGCAGGGCGAGGACGTCTTTGCCTATATCAGCAGGATCAAGGGCGCTTTTGACGAGACGACCTATCGGCAGGTGCTGGGGTGTGCGAACGCGTTCAAGGAAGGAGATCAGACGATCGGGGTGGTGGCGGAAAATGACACATCGCGAACGAACGCCCGGACCCTTCTGGCAAGCACGAAGATCGGAGACCTTCACCAGCGCCCGCTGCTTGAGGACGATCTGCAAAGGCTGATCTGGCAGACAACGGACCAGGCCCAGCACGAAAAGGTCAAAGACTGGACCATGGGCCAGCTGAAGGAGTTTCTCCTGACTGCATCGGAAGAAGAGATCAAAGGCATCATGAATGGGCTGACCAGCGATACGATCGGTTGCGTGCCGAAACTGATGAGCAACGAAGAGCTTATCTCCGTCAGCCAAAAGATCTTCAACGTCATGCCCGGCACCAAGTTGGGGGCCAAGGGGTATATGGGCGCGCGTATTCAGCCGAATTCGCCAACCGACCACCCCGACGACATCATGTGGCAGGTCTTCGACGCATTCTCCTATGCGACTGGCGACATCGTCATCGGCACCAACCCGGTGGACAGTACCGTCAACAGCGTCGTCACAGTGGAACGTGCCCTCAAGGATATCGTCGATACCTTCAAGCTGGTTGACGTCATTCCCTGGTGCGTGCTCGCCCACATCGACGTTCAGGCCGAGGTGAGCGAGAGCTTCCCCGGAACGGTATCCACGGTGTTCCAGAGCCTCGCGGGAACGGATGACTGCAACAAGATCTTCGACATCACCAATGAGAAGATCCTGAAATATGCCAGCGCGAAGGCAGGGGAAAGATATGGCCTCTACTTCGAGACCGGGCAGGGCTCGGAATTCACCAACGGCGTGGCAAACGGCGTCGACATGATGGTGCTTGAGTCTCGAAAGTACGGCTTCAGCAGGGCCGTGAGCCTGGAGCTTGCGAAGGTGCAGCCCAAGGGCGCATGGCTCCATGTCAACGATGTTGCCGGCTTCATCGGGCCGGAGGTCTTCAAGAGTCGCGAACAACTCGTACGGTGCTGCCTCGAAGACATGGTCATGGGCAAGCTCCATGGGCTGACCATCGGCCTCGATATCTGCACCACCCTGCATATGACTGTCAGCCTGGACGATCTGGATTGGTGCCAGGACCAGATCATGCCGGCCAATCCGGCCTACCTGATTGCTCTGCCCACCAAAAATGACCCGATGTTGAGCTATCTCACGACCGCGTTTCAGGATCACGTGCGCGTACGGGAGAAATTTGGCTTCAAGGTCAACGATGCGATGTGGGATTTCTACAAACGCATCGGGATCGTCGGCAACGACAACAGCTACACGTCAAACTACGGGGATCCCCTCTGGGTCTATTACCAGTACCGCCTCGCCAAGGGTGACAAGCGGCCAAAGGAAACTGTCTACGCCGAAGGCAGGCAGATGATGATGGAGGTCGAAGCAAGAGGCGTCGACCTGGCGACGGGCCACGGCGAGAAGATCTGGGATCTCAACCCGGCGCTCGCGACGAAAGTAAGAGGTCTGTATGACGACGCCAAACTATCGCTTTGGGCCGAACTTACGCCCGAGTTTATCGCGGCCGTGCCCGGCGTCGTCCCGGTTCGCACCCTGTCCAAGGACCGGAACGACTACATCGCGCACCCGACAACCGGCGAAACGCTGAGCCCGGATTCCATCAAGGAGATTGAGCGGGTAAGGGCTTCGTGGAAGGCCGACATGCCCAAAGGTCAGATCGTCATATCGGACGGTCTCAATGCCAAGGCCATCATGGATGACGGGCATCTAGCGCCTTACCTCGAAGAGATGCGAAGGTTGCTTGGAGACGCCGGTGTCACGGTGAGCGACAAGAACATCCTGGTGACCAGCGGCAGGGTGCGGGCCGGCTACAGGATCGGCGAGATGCTCTTTAAGGATGCCGACCCCAACAGTTTCCGCGGAATTCTCCACATCATCGGCGAGCGGCCCGGAACCATGCACCACGCCTACTCGGTCTATATCACCGTCGCCAAAGGCAAGCGTTGGGCTGAGAAGGACATCGATCACGACATGACGAAACTGGTCAGCAACGTCGCCGATACCGCGCTTGCACCTAAAGAGGCGGCGAGGGAGACCCTGACCATCATCCGGGAGATCATCGGCAAGGATGTGAACGGCAGCCGACGATATGGATGATCGCGCATCGTGCTGCAGGACAGCAGAGCGGTATCTGCCCTGGGAGCGGCAACAGCGGCGTCAGCTTTGCACACAAGCACGACAGGACGCGCTGACTGACCGAGTCACGTCCCATCCACGAAAAAACCCAGGGGCACGGCTCAAACGCCCCTGGGCAAAATTCTGGTCGGGGGACAGTCACGCGTTCCATGAAAACCGCGTGACTGATTGAACCGTCACCACAACCACCATCTCGGTGGAGCAGGTTAGCTGCAGCCGCTCGTCGCACCGCAGGTGTCGCACTTCTCGCAGGTGCCGTTGCGCACCATCGTGAAGTTCTGGCACTCGGTGCACATGTTGCCGGTGTAGCCCTGCATGATCGAGCGGGCGCGGCGCTCGGCCTCCACCTTTTTGGCGTCCGTCTTGGCCGATGCCGCTTCGGCGGCTGCCTTGTCGGAGAAGAGAGCCGTCACTTCCGTAACCGTCTCAGCCGTTTCCTCGGCAATCTCTTCGGCCAATTCCGCCGCACGTTCTTCGTAATCGCGCTTGAAGGCGACGATTTCGGAGGTCGCGATGGCTGTTGTCGTCTCGATCTTGCGCACCGTGTTGCCGGCGATCGCCGTTACGGTTGCGCCAGAAGAGGCGCGGGCAGGAGCAGCCGTTGCCGAGCCCTTCGGTTCACCGGCGCGTTCGGCCGTGCCACCGACGATGGTCGGCTTGTAGCCACGGGTCCAGCCTGTCGAAATCAGGTTGGTCTTGCCTTCCTGGATCCCCTTGCCGAGCGCCGTGTTGCTGAAATCGGACGTGTCGACATGGGCGAGGTCGTGGCGGCCGAGATAGGAGACGGCGAGTTCGCGGAAGACGTAGTCGAGGATCGACGTCGCGTTCTTGATCGCATCGTTGCCCTGGACCATGCCGGCCGGCTCGAACTTGGTGAAGGTGAAGGCCTCCACATATTCTTCGAGCGGCACGCCATATTGCAGGCCGAGCGAGATGGCGATGGCGAAGTTGTTCATCATCGCACGGAAGGCAGCGCCTTCCTTGTGCATGTCGATGAAGATCTCGCCGAGGCGGCCATCACCGAACTCGCCGGTGCGCAGGTAGACCTTGTGCCCACCGACGACAGCCTTCTGGGTGTAGCCCTGGCGGCGGTTCGGCAGCTTTTCGCGGGCGCGGATCACCTTCTCGATGACGCGCTCGACGATCTTTTCCGTGATGGTCACGGCCTGGGCGGCGGCCGGCGCCTGGATCAGTTCCTCCAGCGCATCCTCGTCCTTGTCGTCCTCGATCAGCGAGGCGTTCAGCGGCTGCGACAGCTTGGAACCATCGCGGTAAAGGGCGTTCGCCTTCAGCGCCAGCTTCCAGGAAAGCATGTAGGCGTTCTTGCAGTCCTCGACGGTCGCCTCGTTCGGCATGTTGATCGTCTTGGAGATGGCGCCCGAGATGAACGGCTGGGCAGCCGCCATCATGCGGATGTGGCTTTCGACCGAGAGGTAGCGCTTGCCGATCTTGCCGCAGGGGTTAGCGCAATCGAAGACCGGCAGGTGCTCGTTCTTCAGGAACGGCGCGCCTTCAAGCGTCATCGCGCCGCAAACGTGGATGTTGGCTGCTTCGATGTCCTTCTTCGAGAAGCCCATATGGTCGAGGAGGTTGAAGTCCATCGCGCCGAGCTGCTCGTCGGTGACCTTCAGCGTGCCCTTGAGGAAGTCGGCGCCCAGCGTCCACTGGTTGAAGACGAACTTGATGTCGAAGGCACTCTTCAACGCGGCGTTGACCGCTTCGACCTTCTCGTCGGTGAAGCCCTTGGCCTTCAGCGTCGACGGGTTGATTGCCGGCGCCTGGTTCAGGTTGCCATGGCCGACGGCGTAAGCCTCGATCTCGGCGATCTGGCTTTCGCTATAACCGAGCGAGCGCAGCGCTTCCGGTACGGCACGGTTGATGATCTTGAAGTAGCCGCCGCCGGCGAGCTTCTTGAATTTCACCAGCGCGAAGTCGGGCTCGATGCCGGTCGTATCGCAGTCCATGACGAGGCCGATCGTGCCGGTCGGCGCGATGACGGTTGCCTGGGCGTTGCGGTAGCCGTGCTTTTCGCCGAGTTCCAGCGCCTTGTCCCAGGCGCTCATGGCGTGGATGACGAGGTCCTGGTCCGGATTGTCGCCATGGATGAGGGCGACCGGGTTGACCGAGAGCGCCTCGTAGCCGGTCGTCTCGCCATAGGCGGCGCGGCGATGGTTGCGGATGACGCGCAGCATGTTGTCGCGGTTCGGGGCAAAGCCCGGGAACGGACCCAGCTTCTCGGCCATTTCGGCCGAGGTGGCGTAGGAAACACCAGTCATGATCGCCGTCAGCGCGCCGGCGATGGCGCGGCCTTCGGCGCTGTCATAGGGAATGCCCGAGGACATCAGCAGGCCGCCGATGTTGGCATAACCGAGGCCGAGCGTGCGGTATTCGTAGGAGAGTTCGGCAATCTCGCGGGACGGGAACTGCGCCATCATGACCGAGACTTCAAGGACGACGGTCCACAGGCGGACGGCGTGCTCGTAGTCGGTGATGTTGATGCGCTTGGTCGCCGCATCCTTGAACATCATCAGGTTCAGCGAGGCGAGGTTGCAGGCGGTGTCGTCGAGGAACATGTACTCCGAGCACGGGTTCGACGCGCGGATCGGGCCGGCGGCCGGGCTCGTGTGCCAGTCGTTCATCGTCGTGTTGAAGTGCAGGCCCGGATCGGCGGACGCCCAGGCGGCGTAGGAGATCGACTCCCAGAGGTCACGGGCCTTCAGCGTCTTCATCACGCGGCCGTCCTTGCGGGCGGTCAGGTGCCAGTCGCCGTCTGCTTCAACGGCGCGCAGGAAGTCGTCCTTGATCGAGACGGAATTGTTGGAGTTCTGGCCGGAAACCGTCAGATAGGCTTCCGAATCCCAGTCGGTGTCATAGGTCTTGAACTCGAGGTCCTTGTAACCCTGCTTTGCAAACTGGATGACGCGCTGGACGTAGTTTTCCGGAACCAGCGCCTGCTTGGCGGCGCGGATCTCGCGCTTCAGCGCCGGGTTCTGCTTCGGGTCGTAGCAGGCGTCGTCGGTACCGTCGCAGTTGACGCAGGCCTTCATGATCGCCTTCAGGTGCTTGGCGACGACCTTGGAACCGGTGACGAGGGCAGCAACCTTCTGCTCTTCCTTGACCTTCCAGTTGATGTATTCCTCGATATCCGGATGGTCGATATCGACAACAACCATCTTGGCGGCGCGGCGGGTGGTGCCACCCGACTTGATGGCGCCGGCGGCGCGGTCGCCGATCTTCAGGAACGACATCAGGCCGGAGGACTTGCCGCCGCCCGAGAGCTTTTCGCCTTCGCTGCGCAGATGCGAGAAGTTGGAGCCGGTGCCCGAGCCATACTTGAACAGGCGCGCTTCACGCACCCAGAGATCCATGATGCCGCCTTCGTTGACGAGATCGTCAGCGACCGACTGGATAAAGCAGGCATGCGGCTGCGGATGCTCGTAGGCCGACTTCGACTTGGTCAGCTTGCCGGTGAAGGGATCGACATAGAAGTGGCCCTGGCCGGGGCCATCGATGCCATAGGCCCAGTGCAGGCCGGTGTTGAACCATTGCGGCGAGTTCGGCGCGACGCGCTGGGTGGCGAGCATGTAGGCGAGTTCGTCCTGGAAGGCGGAGGCGTCTTCTTCCGTGTCGAAGTAGCCGCCCTTCCAGCCCCAATAGGCCCAGGTGCCGGCCAGGCGATCGAAAACCTGGCGGGCATCGGTCTCGGAACCGTAGTGTTCTTCCTTGGGCAGAGCCTTCAGCGCATCCGTGTCAGGGACCGACCGCCAGAGGAAGGAGGGGACATCGTTCTCCTCGACGCGCTTCATCTTGGCCGGAACGCCGGCCTTGCGGAAATACTTCTGGGCGAGAATGTCGGCCGCGACCTGGCTGAACTCGGCCGGCACGTCGATATCGGCAAGGCGGAAGACGATCGAACCATCGGGGTTCTTGATCTCACTCGTAGCCTTGCGGAATTCGATCTCCGCATAGGCGGATTGCCCGGCCTTGGTGAAACGACGTTCGATCTTCATTGTCCCTGGTCCTTCGTGTTGCCTAGCGCCCGCCACAGGCGCAATTGTCCCCGCCCGGCCGCGAGGGTCATCCCGCAGCCAGTCTCAGCTTCCGTCCTTGGAGAGAAACCCATAACTGGGTGACCCTGTATCTTGTGAGATAGGCTGGCTGCAAGCACTAAATATAGTGTTAACAGCATCTTTATGCCAGCCAAATATTGCCCCAGCAGGCCCAAAAAATCGCACAGAAATCCTCACGGCGACCGCATGGTGAAATCCATGACTGCCGCCTGTCAGAACCGACGATTTGGTGAGATGAACCGGGCGCTAAACAATCCGGTCCGCCGCCGTCGCAACGTGAAATCCATTAACCGTGAATCGTCCGGGGGCGTCAAGGGGTGGTTTGTGACGGAAGTTTGAGCGCTAGATGTTGTGTGGACCGACTGTGGAAAACGGGGACATCGGCCAACCCCATGAAAATCAGGCACTTCCAGAGGTTGCCTGTGAGACTAACGCAACGGTCAGCACCAAATCAAAAAATTGACGGGTAAAAAACCGCATAAAAACCATCCCCAACGGTACCCTCGGTTGCGCTCAGGAAAACGATATGGGGTGGCCGTGGTGATTCGCGCCTTACGCCTTGAGGCCGCTCGCCTTTTGGGTCGCGAACGTAGTATCGGCACTACCTATAGTGCTCTACACCATCCCGCTCCCGGCCGACGACACTGGCGCAGGTGCAAAGACTGGCAGGTTCGTGAGGGGTGAGCGGGATCAGCGGCACGCACCGATCCCGCCTTGGAACTCAATCGACGCGCTTCTGCAACTCGCGGGCACCATTCGGCGCATTCACCTTGCCCTCGGTGATGAAGTAGGCAAACACATCGCGCGGCTCTTTCCTGGCCTTGCGGTCCGGAGCGCTCTTTTCGAGCCCACTCGGTTCGTCACCACTGGAAAAGCTCTTGGCGCGCTCGGCCCAGAGGTCGAGCTTGTCGGCCGCATAGCAGGTCTCGATATCGTCGCTGCCCTTCTGCAGACGCAGATAGACGAAATCGGCGGTGACATCGGCGATCATCGGATAATCCGCATGTTCGGCGAGCACCACGGCAACGCCGTATTTCTCCAGCAGCGCCACGAACTCCGGAACCTGGAAGGTGGGATTGCGGACCTCGACCACATGGCGGAGCGGCAGCCCATCCTGCTTTTCTGGCAGAAGTTTCAGAAAACCCTCGAAGTCGTCAGGCTCGAACTTCTTCGTCGGCGCGAACTGCCAGAGGATCGGTCCGAGATGAGGCCCAAGCTCGGTCAAGCCCTGCGTCAGGAATCGCTCCATGGATTCACCGGCTTCCGAGAGAACCTTGCGGTTGGTGACGAAGCGGCTCGCCTTCAACGAAAAGATGAAATCCTCGGGCACTTCGGAGGCCCACTTGGCGAAGGTCTCGGGCTTCTGCGACGAATAATAGGTGCCGTTCACCTCGATCGCACGAAGCTCTTTGCCGGCGAATTCGAGCTGGCGCTTCTTTGCCAGCGTGCTCGGATAGAAGGTGCCCTCCCAGGGCTCGAAGGTCCAGCCGCCGATACCAACGCGGATCTTTCCGGATTTTGCCATGCCATCCTCCTCAACAACGGTCGTCGGTTGACCGCGTGCTTTTCAGTCTTTGATCGATTTCGTCATGTCCACGAGTGTCCACCCTGGACGATAGGGATTGGGTCGGCGACCCGTTTCTTGAAATCCATAGGCGCGATAGAGCGCGATATTTCGCTCCATGCGTGAATTGGTATAGAGCCGCACCTCCGGCAAGCCCCACTCGGCCGCCTTGCCGTCCAGAAATTTCAGCAGCTCGATGCCGAGCCCCTGGCCCTGACAGGCTGGGACAACGGCGATGCTGAAAATCAGCAGGTGATCGGCGTGCCGCTCGAAAACGGCAAGCGCCGCAACAACTTCATCTTGCTCCCGAAGCCAAACCTCGCTGCGAAGAATGCGAGGCGCGTAGTCTTCGGTTACCGGGAGCGGCGGCCCGCCAAGGAGCGCCCGATAGGGCTCGTAGGCCGCCGCCGTCACGCTTTGCACCGCAGCCAGGTCTTCCAGACGAGCAGGCCGCATCATGCCGCGATCACTCCTTCCGGTCGCCGATCGGCGTCGAGGCGTTCACTCCGCCGCCTCGACCTTTTTCATCGGCCGGCGATCGAGAAGCTCCTTCAGGAACTGGCCGGTATAGGAGCGCCTCTCCTTGACCACCTCTTCGGGCGTGCCCTTGGCGATGACCTCGCCGCCACCATCGCCGCCCTCGGGACCGAAGTCGATGACCCAGTCGGCTGTCTTGATGACTTCGAGATTGTGCTCGATGACGACGACGGAATTGCCCTGGTTGACGAGCTCATGCAGAACTTCAAGAAGCTTGGCTACGTCGTGGAAATGCAAGCCGGTCGTCGGTTCGTCGAGGATATAAAGCGTACGCCCTGTCGAACGTTTCGACAGTTCCTTCGCGAGCTTGACGCGCTGGGCTTCACCGCCTGAGAGCGTGTTTGCCTGCTGACCGACCTTGATATAGCCGAGGCCGACCTGGTTGAGCGTCACCAGCTTGTCGCGCACGGCCGGGACGGCGGCAAAGAACTCGACGCCTTCCTCGACCGTCATGTCGAGCACGTCGGCAATGGACTTGCCCTTGAAGTGCACGTCGAGCGTTTCGCGGTTGTAGCGCTTGCCGTGGCAGACGTCGCAGGTGACGTAGACATCCGGCAGGAAGTGCATTTCGATCTTGATGACGCCGTCGCCCTGGCAGGCCTCGCAGCGGCCGCCCTTGACGTTGAAGGAGAAGCGGCCCGGCTGGTAGCCGCGCGTCTTTGCCTCCGGCAGACCGGCGAACCAGTCGCGGATCGGCGTGAAGGCGCCGGTATAGGTCGCCGGGTTCGAACGCGGCGTGCGGCCGATCGGCGACTGGTCGATGTCGATCACCTTGTCGATATGCTCGAAGCCGTCGATACGGTCATGCTCGGCCGGGTTCTCACGCGCCCCCATGATGCGGCGGGCGGCGGCCTTGTAGAGCGTTTCGATCAGGAAGGTCGACTTGCCGCCACCGGAAACGCCGGTCACGGCGGTGAAGACGCCAAGCGGGATCGAGGCGGTGACATTCTTCAGGTTGTTGGCGCGCGCGCCGACGACGGTGATTTCCTTTTTCTTCTTGAGCTTGCGGCGCTCGCTCGGAACCGCAACCGCAAGCTCGCCGGAGAGATACTTTCCGGTCAGCGATTTCGGGTTGGCCATGACGTCGGCAGGCGCCCCTTGCGCAATGACCTCACCGCCATGGATGCCGGCGGCCGGACCGATATCGACGACATAGTCGGCCGTCAGGATCGCATCCTCGTCATGTTCGACGACGATCACGGTGTTGCCGATGTCGCGCAGGTGGCGAAGGGTCTCGAGCAGGCGGGCGTTGTCGCGCTGATGCAGGCCAATCGACGGCTCGTCGAGCACGTAGAGCACGCCGGTCAAGCCGGAGCCGATCTGAGAAGCCAGGCGAATGCGCTGGCTTTCGCCACCCGAGAGCGTTCCGGAGTTGCGCGAAAGGCTGAGATATTCGAGACCGACATCGTTGAGGAAGCGCAGGCGGTCGCGAATTTCCTTGAGGATGCGGACGGCGATTTCGTTCTGCTTGGTGTTGAGATGCGCCGGCAGCGCTTCGAACCAGTCGCGCGCGATGCGGATCGACATCTCGGTGACCTGGCCGATGTGCAGCTTGTCGATCTTGACCGCAAGCGCCTCAGGCTTCAGCCGGAAACCGGCGCAGGCCGGGCAGGGCGCCGCCGACATGTAGCGCTCGATCTCCTCGCGCGCCCAGGCGCTGTCGGTTTCCTTCCAGCGCCGCTCGAGATTGGGCACGATGCCCTCGAAATTCTTGGTCGTGTTGTAGGAACGAGCGCCGTCCTCGTAGTGGAAGACGATCTTCTCTTCCGTCCCGTGCAGGATCGCATTCTGCGCTGCGGAGGACAGTTCGTTCCAGCGATTGCCGAGCTTGAAACCGAAGGCCTTGCCGAGCGCTTCGAGCGTCTGGTTGTAGTAAGGCGAGGAGGACTTGGCCCAGGGCGCAATCGCGCCGTCGCGCAGCGTCCGGTGCTCCTCGGGCACGATCAACGCCACGTCGATCTTCTGCTGGCTGCCGAGACCGTCACAGGTCGGGCAGGCGCCAAAGGGATTGTTGAAGGAGAACAGACGCGGCTCGATCTCGGAGATCGTGAAGCCGGAGACCGGGCAGGCGAATTTTTCCGAAAACAGCACGCGCTCATGAGTCTCGTTGAGCGACTTGTTGGCCGAGCCGCCGGCGGCCGTTTCTTCCGGCGGCAGCGGCTTGTCGGCAAACTCGGCCACGGCAAGCCCATCGGCCAGCGTCAGGCAGGTCTCCAGGCTGTCGGCGAGGCGCGAGGCAAGGTCCGGCCGGACGACGACACGATCGACCACCACATCGATGTCGTGCTTGTATTTCTTGTCGAGCGCCGGAACCTCTGCGATCTCGTAGAAGGTGCCGTCGACCTTGACGCGCTGAAAGCCCTTCTTCATCAGCTCGGCGAGTTCCTTCTTGTATTCGCCCTTGCGGCCGCGAACGAGCGGCGCAAGAATGTAAAGGCGCGTGCCTTCGCCGAATTCCAGCACGCGGTCGACCATCTGGCTGACCGTCTGGCTCTCGATCGGAAGGCCCGTCGCCGGCGAATAGGGCACGCCGACGCGCGCGAAGAGCAGGCGCATATAGTCGTAGATTTCGGTGACCGTGCCGACCGTCGAGCGCGGGTTGCGCGAGGTCGTCTTCTGTTCGATCGAGATCGCCGGCGACAGGCCGTCGATCTGGTCGACATCCGGCTTCTGCATCATCTCGAGGAACTGACGCGCATAGGCCGACAGGCTCTCGACATAGCGGCGCTGCCCTTCGGCATAGATCGTATCGAAGGCGAGCGAGGACTTGCCGGAGCCGGAAAGTCCGGTCATCACGATCAGCTTGTTGCGCGGCAGATCGAGGTCGATGCCTTTCAGATTGTGCTCGCGCGCACCACGAATGGAGATGGTCTTGAGTTCACTCATCGGAAGCCAGCTTTTGCATGTCGGTTGAAAGCCCCCTATGTAATGACGCTAACGCCCATGTCGAGGCGCAATCGGCAAAACAGGCGGCCAATTCGAGTCGGTTGACAGGATCATAGCCAAATACTAGAACAAAGAAAGAACAAATCGCCCATAAAACGACCAAATCTGTTGTGGATTATGTGCGAGGCGGGGCGTATCGGCGGCATCGGACCGCTAAGATGCGCGCTCTTGAAATTCCAAGCTGGGCCGGCGGCCCGGTGAAACCACGGGAAAAGCAACATGGCTGGAAGCGTCAACAAGGTAATCTTGATCGGAAATGTCGGGGCAGACCCGGAAATCCGGCGCACGCAGGACGGCCGGCCGATTGCCAACCTGCGCATCGCAACCTCGGAATCCTGGCGCGACCGCAACAGCGGCGAGCGCAAGGAAAAGACCGAATGGCACACGGTCGTCGTCTTCAACGAGGGCCTCTGCAAGGTCGTCGAACAATATGTGAAGAAGGGCGCCAAGCTCTATATCGAAGGCGCGCTGCAGACGCGCAAGTGGCAGGACCAGAACGGCAACGACCGTTATTCGACCGAAATCGTGCTGCAGGGCTTCAACTCGACGCTGACGATGCTGGACGGTCGCGGCGAGGGCGGCGGCTCCGGCGTCAGCCGCGGTGGCGGCGGCGACTTTGGCGGCAGCAACTACGGCGGTGGTGGCGGCGGTGGTTACGACGACTACGACCAGTCGCGCCAGTCTTCCGGTGGCGGCCGTTCGGGCGGTGGCCAGGGCGGTCAAGGCGGCCAGGGCGGCCAGGGCGGTGGCTTTTCGCGCGACATGGACGACGACATTCCGTTCTGATCGGCCATCGATCAGTGTCGATCAGTATTGACGCAAAACGCCATGTCCTCTGGGACATGGCGTTTTTTGTTGTCCGTTCTCTTTGTCGCTCGTTCGGCGACGAAAGGCGATCAGCCGCGGCTCTAAAGCGCCATTGCCGATTTGACGCCGTCGACAACGAACTGCACCGCCAGCGCCGCCAGGATGACGCCGAGCAGGCGCGTCAGGATGGCGCGGCCGGTGACACCGAGAAACCGGTCGATGCGCTCGGCGATGACGAGCGCAAGGAACAGGCTGAGCATAGACAGCGCGATGACGATCAAGAGTTGCGTGCGCTCGACCGCCGTCGGGAACGAGCCGGCGAGCAGGATCGTCGCGGAGATCGCGCCTGGCCCGGCAATCAGGGGAAGCGCGAGGGGAAAGACCGCGATGTTATGGATGTGATCCTTGGTGGTCGCGTTCTCGCCGGTCTTTTCCTTGCGTTCCTGCCGCTTCTCGAAAATCATCTCGAAAGAGATCCAGAACAGTAGAAGACCGCCGGCGATGCGGAAGGCGCCGATCGAGATGCCGAGCAGCCCGAGGATGCCGTTGCCGAACACGGCGAAGGCGGCAAGGATGAAGAAGGCGATCAGCGAGCCGCGCGTGGCCACCTGAAAGCGCTCCTGTCGGCTGAGACCGACCGTCAGACTTAGGAAGATCGGCGCGAGGCCGGGCGGATCGAGCGTGACGAGAAGCGTGGTGAGTGCATTGACCAGGAGGTCGACATTGAACATCCGTTTCCCCTTCCGGATTTCGCCCCGGGTTTTCCCGGTGGCATGAAGGCATTGTTAGGCAAGCGGCACGGGCTTGGGAAGAGGGCGGCAAACAAAGTCTCAGCAATGACTTAATGAGCAATCCCTTGCGGCAATCGGACCGCAAATGCGCGGCGTCGCGGCGATTGGCGGCAGGGGTCTTCCGATTTCCCGCGCGATGCCCTAGAAAAGCCTGCTCCGGCGGCAAAAGACTGTTCACAACTGCCGCATGGCTCTTCGGCTCCTGATCTGGACTGTCGAACGAATCATGCAGCGAATCAAAGCGTTACAGTGACATCTTCACAGGCTGGCGGGTGAACGGCGCGAAGGGCCGCAAATTGGCGCTTCCCGTGGCAATCCGCTATAAATATCCGACTGATTCTGAACAAAGATCGTGATCACCATTGACTGAGCAAAGCACTCCCGGCGGCGGAAAAACTCCGCCAGGCATCGAGCCGATTTCCATCATCGAGGAAATGCAGCGGTCCTATCTCGATTACGCGATGAGCGTCATCGTCAGCCGCGCGCTTCCCGACGTGCGTGACGGTCTGAAACCCGTGCACCGCCGCATCCTCTACGGGATGAGCGAGCTCGGCATCGACTGGAACAAGAAATACGTCAAATGCGCCCGCGTCACCGGGGACGTGATGGGTAAGTATCACCCACACGGCAACGCAGCGATCTACGATGCACTGGCGCGTATGGCGCAGGACTGGTCTCTCCGCCTGCCGCTGATCGACGGCCAGGGCAACTTCGGTTCGGTCGACGGCGACCCGCCGGCAGCCGAGCGCTACACCGAATGCCGCCTGCAGAAGGCGGCCCATACGCTGCTCGACGATCTCGACAAGGAAACCGTCGATTTCCGCGACAACTATGATGGCACGCTGAGCGAGCCGTCCGTCGTCCCCGCGAAGTTCCCCAACCTGCTCGTCAATGGCGCCGGCGGTATCGCCGTCGGCATGGCGACGAACATCCCGCCGCATAACCTGGTCGAAGTCATCGACGGCTGCATGGCGCTCATCGACAATCCGGCGATCGAACTGCCGGAATTGATGGAGATCATCCCGGGCCCGGACTTCCCGACCGGCGCATTGATCCTCGGCCGCTCCGGCATCCGTTCGGCCTACGAGACCGGCCGCGGTTCGGTCATCATGCGTGGCCGTGCGCATGTCGAGCCGATGCGCGGCGACCGCGAGCAGATCATCATCACCGAGATCCCCTTCCAGGTGAACAAGGCAACGATGATCGAGAAGATGGCCGAACTGGTGCGCGAGAAGCGCATCGAGGGCATCTCGGATCTGCGCGACGAATCGGACCGTCAAGGCTATCGCGTCGTCATCGAACTGAAGCGCGACGCCAATGCCGACGTCATCCTGAACCAGCTCTACCGCTACACGCCGCTGCAGACCTCCTTCGGCTGCAACATGGTGGCGCTGAACGGCGGCAAGCCGGAACAGATGACGCTGCTCGATATGCTGCGTGCTTTCGTCTCCTTCCGCGAGGAAGTCGTTAGCCGGAGAACGAAATACCTGCTGCGCAAGGCGCGTGACCGCGCCCACGTCCTGGTCGGTCTCGCAATTGCCGTTGCCAACATCGACGAAGTGATCAAGCTGATCCGGCATGCGCCCGATCCGCAGACCGCACGCGAACAGTTGATGGAACGCCGCTGGCCCGCCCATGACGTCGACAGCCTCATCCGGCTGATCGACGATCCGCGCCACCGGATCAATGAAGACAACACCTACAACCTGTCGGAAGAACAGGCGCGCGCCATCCTCGACCTGCGCCTGCAGCGCCTGACCGCGCTCGGCCGCGACGAAATCGGCGACGAACTCAACAAGATCGGCGAGGAAATCAAGGATTACCTCGACATCCTGTCCTCGCGCCTGCGCATCATGAGCATCGTCAAGAACGAGCTCATCGCCATCCGTGACGAATTCGGCACCCAGCGCCGAAGCGAGATCATGGAAGGCGGCCCTGACATGGACGATGAGGACCTCATCGCCCGTGAAGATATGGTCGTGACCGTCTCGCATCTCGGCTACATCAAGCGCGTGCCGCTGACGACCTACCGGGCGCAGCGCCGCGGCGGCAAGGGCCGCTCGGGCATGGCGACCCGGGACGAGGATTTCGTTACCCGGCTATTCGTCGCCAATACCCATACGCCTGTTCTGTTCTTCTCCTCGCGTGGCATCGTCTACAAGGAGAAGGTCTGGCGCCTGCCGATCGGCACGCCGCAATCGCGCGGCAAGGCGCTGATCAACATGCTGCCGCTGGAACCCGGCGAACGCATCACCACGATCATGCCGCTGCCCGAGGACGAGGCGACCTGGGAAAACCTCGACGTCATGTTCTCGACGACCCGCGGCACGGTTCGCCGCAACAAGCTGTCGGACTTCGTCCAGGTCAACCGCAACGGCAAGATCGCGATGAAGCTCGAGGAGGAGGGCGACGAGATCCTCTCCGTCGACACCTGCACGGAGCATGACGACGTCATGCTGACCACGGCGCTCGGCCAGTGCATCCGCTTCCCGGTCGACGACGTGCGCGTCTTTGCCGGCCGCAACTCGATCGGCGTTCGTGGCATCAACCTCGGCGACGGCGACCGCATCATCTCGATGGCGATCCTTGGCCATGTCGATGCCGAGCCGTGGGAACGGGCAGCCTATCTGAAGCGTGCAGCCGCCGAGCGGCGCACGACGAACGGCGAAGAGGAAGAAATCGCTCTGGTCGGCGAGGAAGTCACCGACGGCGGCGAACTCAGCAACGAACGCTTCGAAGAACTAAAGGCACGCGAACAGTTCGTGCTGACGGTCTCGGAGAAGGGCTTCGGCAAGCGCTCGTCGTCCTACGATTTCCGCACCTCGGGCCGCGGCGGCAAGGGCATCCGCGCCACCGACACCTCGAAGACGGCGGAAATCGGCGTACTCGTTGCAGCCTTCCCGATCGAAGACAACGACCAGATCATGCTCGTCTCCGATGGTGGCCAATTGATCCGCGTGCCGATCAATGGCGTCCGGCTTGCGAGCCGCGCGACCAAGGGCGTCACCATCTTCTCGACCGCCAAGGACGAGAAGGTCGTTTCGGTCGAGCGCATCAGCGAGCCTGAGGGCGACGAGGAAGGCGAGGAGGCGGCTGTCGAGAACGGAGCGCCGGAAACGCCAGCCGAATCCGAGGGTTAACTGCCCACGCGATAGTAGCGCCAAGGATTTTGAAGCCCGCCATCTTGGCGGGCTTTTCTATTGGCGGCGCACGCGTCCCTTTGCGGCAACGCAACTTGCCCACGAGATCGAAGCGTGTTACGCGCGAACCATGGAAAATGTCGGCAACGTCAACGCTTCGATTATTCGCACCATTCATCGAATGGTGGGTTGACGCGCGCTCCTTTTCCGAAAGCAGCAACCCGCCGCAAGGCGGGTTTTGTCTATCCGTCTTGCGCAAACCCAAGAGACGGACATGTCAGATCACGAACTGAAACAGGTTATCCAAGCTGCCGACCGTGCAATCACGGCAGAAGATTTTGAGAGCCTGATGGACTTCTACGCCGACGACGCGACGCTGGTCGTCAAACCCGGTCTCTACGCGACCGGAAAGCCCCAGATCCAAAGAGCGTTCGTGGCGATCGCCGCCCATTTCAAGAACCAGATGAAAGTCCGCCAGGGCGAGATGAAAGTGATCGAAGGAGGCGACACCGCGCTCGTCATCATGGAAACGGTACTCGATACGGTGGACGCGGAGGGCGCCGATGTCTCCATCGTGAGGCGGGCAACCTACGTCTTCCGCAAGACGGATGCCGGCAAATGGCTTTGCGTCATCGACAATTCCTACGGCACAACGCTGCTTGATGGGTAGTCGCCGCGCTAAGTGGAAGCATCACCGTCCTGGGCTGCAGGTGCGACACTGCGAATGTAGTCGCGCAGCCCCTTGGCGAGCGCATCGAAAGTGACGCGGCAGCGCGGCGCCGTTTTCAGGTTCTCGTGCATCACCAGCCAGGTATCGAGCTTCATCTCGAAGAGACCAGGCAGCACCGGGAGAAGGTCGGGGTCGCGCGCTGCCAGCCCGTTCTGGCAGATGCCGATGCCGAAGCCGGCGCGGATCGCTGCGAGCTGGGCAAGGTTGCTGTCGGCCTTGAGCGCAAACCGTGCCGTCGGCAGTTCGGGCGACCGGGCGATGATCGCCCGGATCGCGGCGGTTTCCCGGTCGTAGCCGATCAGGCTGTGATCGGCGAGATCGGTCAGTGCCTGCGGCATGCCGCGCCGCGCGATGTAGCTGCGGTGGGCGTGAAAACTGATGGGGACGACGCCGAGGTGGCGGGCGATCAATGCATCCTGCGCGGGCGCGACCATACGCACAGCGATATCGGCCTCCTGACGCAGCAGGTCCTCCACGGTGTCGGAGGCGGAGAGTTCGATCATCAGCTCCGGATAGGCCTCGTGCAGCTTCGCCAGGATCGGCGGCAGGACCTCGATGCCGATGACCTCGCTGGCGCTGATGCGCACAGTACCGCTGACGGCATCACGCTGGCTGGACGCGGCACGCAAGAGTGCCGCAGATGTCGCGGAGAGCGTCTCGGCATAGGGCCGGAGCGCCAGCGCGGCATCGGTCGGCAGCAGGCCATGCGGGGAGCGCACGAAGAGCGGATAGCCAAGTGCCGCTTCCATGGCGTCCACGTGCCGGCCGACGGTCGGCTGCGTCAAGCCAAGCTCGCGGGCGGCCGCCGATAGCGACCCCTCCCGCAGCACAGCGAGAAACGTTCTGTAGAAATCCCAGCTCAAATCTATTCTGTTCATATATTTCAGTATATCTGATCAAGATTTTTCGGCAATTCCGTTTAGCTCTGCTTTGCGTGATCCTGTCTTCATCGAAACGGATGGAGCGAGACATGGCCGAGATGCAGGAAAGAACAAAGAGCGCGCTGGTGCTCGGCGCGACGGGCGGTATTGGCAGCGCCGTGGCACGCGGGCTCAGCAGGCGCGCCTGGCAGGTGCGCGCCTTGAACCGAAACGCCGAGAGGGCAGCGCAGGCGGAGCCGGCGTTCGACTGGCGGCAAGGCGATGCCATGGACGCACGCGACGTTCGCGCTGCGGCGGAAGGGGTCGATCTGATCGTGCATGCCGTCAATCCGCCCGGCTACCGCAACTGGGGAACCCTGGTGCTGCCGATGCTCGACAACACCATCGCGGCTGCGAAAGCCTCGGGCGCGCGCATCCTCCTGCCGGGAACGATCTATAATTTCGGCCGGGATGCCTTTCCCATTCTGACCGAGGACGCCCCGCAGAACCCTGACACCGACAAGGGCCTGATCCGCAAGGAGATGGAGCGTCGCCTGAAGGGCGCGTCCGAGGCAGGCATCGGCGTCATCATCGTTCGGGCAGGAGACTTCTTCGGCCCGGGAGCCGCCAACAACTGGTTTTCGCAAGGGTTGGTAAAGCCCGGAAAACCGGTGACGGCGATTTCCTATCCCGGCCGTGAAGGCACCTCCCACCAGTGGGCCTATCTGCCCGATGTCGCGGAAACCATGCTCCGCCTCGTGGAGCGTGCCGAAAGCCTGCCGCGCTTTGCCGTCTATCATATGCGCGGCTTCCTCGACCGGAACGGAACGGAGATGGTGGCGGCGATCCGCCGCGTCGTCGGCAAGCCGGAGCTACCCGTCAGGGCTTTTCCCTGGTGGCTGATCGGCCTTGTCTCGCCTTTCGTCCCGCTGTTCAGGGAACTGCGCAAGATGCGCTACGTTTGGCGCGAACCTCTGAGAATGCCGAACGAGCGGCTCCTGGCGGTTCTCGGCGAAGAACCGCATACGCCAATCGACGAGGCGGTCGCAACGACGCTCAGGGGACTTGGTTGCATGCCTATAGAGGCAGAGGCCAGAACGGCCACTGGTGACCGCGTTCTCGCGTAGTGGAATTGCCTGGCGAAGCCGTTACGGCTAGCGGCACGGGTGGCGCGTCGAACCGTCAGTTCCTGAAGACAAGGCAGGCGCCACCGCTCTTGCGAATGGTGGCGCAGAGCTTGTTTGCTTCCGCCTGGGTCTCGCGGCCGATGCGTGCGGCGTAGCGGATCCTGAGGCCAAAGCTGGCATTGCGCTCCCTGAGCAGGAGGGCCTTCTCGCTGCGGATCGGTTCCGGCAGGCGCTTGGCAGCACGCACAAACAATCGCTGCGCCACCGACTTCTGGAAGTGCGCGGCGAGTTGCACGCCCCAGGGCGCCCATTCAGCTTCGTCGATCACCTCGATATCGCGAAGGTTGCGGGTGCTGGCGAGCGCCACGCAACCATCGAGAAAGGTCTTGCCCTTGTCGAGCGTCAGGTCGAGCGTCTTCGGTGGATTGTCGCGCCAGTCCTCGACGCTGTAGGCGGTGATCGCCAGGACGTAGTTGCGCGTCTCAGTCGGCAGCCAATCGACCTCGAGAAAACGCTCCAGCCCGTTTTCTCCGGCATTGTAGGCGGCGGCGGCAAAGCCGAGATTGCCGTAGCGCGACTTGAGCTCGTTCAGATATTCCGCGGACTTGCCCAGCGCTTCGACGACATCGAAGCTGTTGTTGAGCCCCCGCATCTTCGCCGTTCCAGGCATGAACTGCGCGATCCCTTCGGCCCCCTTGGGGCTGACCGCATTCGGCCGGAACAGGCTTTCACGCCAGATCAGGCGGGCGAAGAAGGCCGCGGGCAGGTCGTTCACCGTCGCGTAATGGTCGATCACGCCGCAAACATCGCGGGCGAAGTTCTCCTTGCTGATGCAGAGCGCCTTCGCGGGATCGATGACAGACCGCCCTGAATAGACGCATTTCGGTTGGGGGAGGAGCTCATCGATACGAGCGGCCGCGGGGACCGCTCTGTATGCCGGAAGGCTGACAAGCAGCGCCAGCGCCGCTCTCGCGACCCGTGCCCAAGCGCCCGCTCTCACCTTCCGCCGAAGACCCACGTTTAAGTGTTTCCAGAAACAGTCCTTGCGCGTTCATAGCATCTAAGACCGCCTCGACAAACGGTCATTGTCGAGACGGTCTAGCGCGGCGAACCTGTCGGGAGCACCAATTGCATGAATGTCAGATCGAGCCAGCGGCCGAATTTCGTGCCGACTTCGCGCATGCGGCCGGTGTCGACAAAGCCCAGTTGGGCATGAAGGCGGATCGAGGCCGTGTTTTCCGATTCGATGCCCGCGATCATCACGTGTTTGCCCAGCCGCTCAGCCTCGGCGATCAGCGCGACCATAAGCTTGCGGCCAATGCCACCGCCGCGCCGATCCTTGTGAACATAGACGGAGTGCTCGACCGTGTGGCGATAACCGTCGAAGGCGCGCCAATCGCCAAAGGACGCATAACCGACGACGTCGCCTTCATCGGAGACGGCCACCAGCACCGGATAGCCCGCGTCCACGCGCGCCTTCAGCCAGGCCGTCCGATTGGCGACGTCGACCAAGGTCTCGTTCCAGATCGCCGTCGTGTTTGCCACGGCGTCGTTGTAGATCTCGCAGATGACTGACAGATCGTCTTGGATGGCCGCTCGGATCAGCATGCTTGCTCCTCACATTCGTTCACTATATGACTACGATATGGATACTAAAGTAGACAGCCTGGATCAACGGCTCAGTGAACGAATTCGGCTCGAAAGAGAAGCGCGCGGCTGGTCGCTGAGCGAGCTTTCGGAGCGCTCGGGTGTCTCGCGCGCAATGATCCACAAGGTCGAGCGGGGCGACAGCAGCCCGACGGCAACATTGCTCGCCAAGCTTGCGGGCGCGTTCGGGCTCTCCATGTCCAGCCTGATCGCGCGCGCAGAAATGAGCCAGGGCAGGCTGTCGCGACGCCGGGACCAATCGGTCTGGCGCGATCCACAAACAGGATATCTCCGGCGCCACGTGTCACCGATGTCGGAGCTGCCGCTCGAACTGGTCGAGATCGAGCTTCCGGCAGGCGCCGACGTGTCGATCCCGGCATCCGCCTATGCGCTTCATCGTCGATGGATATGGGTGAAGCAGGGCAGCCTGACCTTTGTGGAAGGCCTCGATACCCATGTTCTCGGCGAGGGGGATTGCCTGGAGCTTGGCCCGCCGCAGGATTGCGTTTTCCGCAACGCCAGCGGCGAGACCTGTATCTACGCCGTCGTCCTGTTGAGGACCGGCTGAACTTAACGGTCGAGCTCGGCGATTGCGATCTGCGCCATCGCCAGGTCGCTCTCCACGCCGAAGTCGTCACCATCCTCCAGGAACCAGGCGGCGGAAAGCCCGGCATAGGCCAACACCCAATTCAGGATGCGGCGCGGGTGAAGGCCGGTCTCCTCGGCGACGATGGGCAGGTGCCGCTGCAGCCGGCCCGGCGCGGTGACCAGGGGCAGCTCCGGATTGCAGAACAGGTTGGCATAGTCGTAGCCGCGATCGCCAAGGACGCGCTTCGGGTCGATTGCCAGCCAGCCGCGGTCGCCGAAATCAAGAATGTTGGCGTGATGCACGTCGCCATGCAGCACGACAGGTGGTTCCGGATCGGCAAACAGGCCTTTCGCCGCCTCGAGCGCACGGACAAAAAAGCCGCCTTGAGCAGGAGCGGCCGCCTCAAGTGAAGCGAACCATTTGTCGAGCGGCACGAGATCCTGGGGAACGGGTGTCGAACGCGGAGCATGAAGCTCGGCAACGGTGCGGCAGATGATGCGCGTCACGTCTTCATCGCTTCCCGTCATCGCCATGTGAAAGAGGTTGCGCTGGCTGTCCGTGCGCTCCATCAGGACGGCATCGCCATCGGACTCATAGACTTTTGCCGCACCGTGCCCGTTCCAGTAGAGCATCGGCAGGCGACCGAACTTTTCCTCGGGATCCTGCGCGACTTTCAGCATCGCCGACTGGTTGCGGTAGCGGACGGGTTGAAGATGGCTGGAAGGCGTGACGATAATTTCGCCGTCAGGCTGCAATGACCATTTTTCAAAATATCTAGAAAACATGAGGAGTTAATTTCCCAATGGACAAATGCCCCGTCGGGTGACGGGGCATCGGCCATGTGGGAGCGTCAGGCAACCTGTTCAAGGGCCGGATAGTCGGTGTAGCCCATGGCGCCGCCACCATAGAAGGTCGTCTGATCCGGCGTATTGAGCGGCGCGTCGCGCTTCAGCCGCTCGACGAGATCCGGATTGGCAATAAACGATTTGCCGAAAGCGACGAGATCGGCTTCGCCGTCCTTGATCGTCTTCACCGCCAGCGCCCTGTCATAGCCGTTGTTCGTCATCCAGGCAGCCTTGCCGCCCGCCGCGACATAGGTGGAACGCAGCGCGTCATAATCGAATGGCCGGTCGCCCTGCTGATGGTCACGTGGACCACCCGTCGCGCCTTCGATGATGTGGATGTAGGCGAGGGGATAGCGAGCGAGGTTCTTGACCGCATAGCCGAAGAGCGTGTGCGGCTCCGGATCGAAAACGTCGTTGGCCGGCGTGACGGGCGAAAGGCGGATGCCGACGCGTCCGGCGCCGATTTCCTTCGTCACGGCATCCATGACCTCAAACAGGAAGCGGGCACGGTTCTCGATCGAACCGCCGTAGGCATCCGTGCGGTGGTTCGAGCCGGAACGCAGGAACTGGTCGATGAGATAGCCGTTGGCCGCATGGATCTCGATGCCATCGAAGCCGGCGTCGATCGCAGCGCGCGCAGCCTTGCGGTAGTCCTCGACGATACCTCCGATCTCGGCGACATCAAGCGCGTGCGGTTCGGAGGTTTCGGCAAAGGAACCGGTACCGTCAGAATTGATCAGATAGGTCTTGGACTTGGCACGGATTGCAGAGGGCGCAACCGGCTTCAAACCATCCGGCTGCAGCGAATTGTGCGAGATACGGCCGACATGCCACATCTGGACGACGATCCGGCCACCCTTCGCATGCACCGCATCCGTCACCTTGCGCCAGCCTTCCAGTGCCTCCGGCGTATAGAGACCGGGCACGTCGGCATAGCCCTGGCCCTGCTGGGTGATCGCCGTTCCCTCGGTGATCAGCAAGCCGGCCGTCGCGCGCTGCTCGTAATAGGTGACGTTCAGTGTGTTCGGAACGGCGCCGGGAGAACGATTGCGTGTCAACGGCGCCATGACGATGCGGTTCTTCAGCGCGATGTCGCCAATGGTGATGGGGTCGAAAAGCGAGGCCATGGGAGGTCCTTTCATGGAGGTCTGCTTGGGAGGAGCTGTTTGCTTTTAGAGATCGCCGATGCTTTTGAGGAAGGCGGCAATCGTCTCTTCATCGCGGCGGTAGAAGATCCACTGGCCAACCCGGCGCGTCGTCACGAGGCCGGCGCGCTGAAGCACTGCGAGATGCGAGGAAACGGTCGACTGCGACAGGCCGCAGCGTTCGAACTGACCGGCGCATACGCCGAGATCGAGCGGATGTTCCTGTGTTGGGAAATGGAGCTGAGGCTCCTTCAGCCAGGCGAGGATGTTCACCCGCACTGGATGGGCAAGCGCCTTCAATATCTCGTCTCGATCCATTGTATATCGCCATATCGTGTTTTATCGATAGATATATCGCCAAAACTCGATATTCAAATCACAAGACCGTGAACACCATGACGGCAAAAAAAGAGGGCCTCAAGAAAACTTGGGCCCTTGTAGTTGTGAAGGTAATAAGAACCTCCAGAGGGGAACAGCTAATGCGGTGGCGGGGGAGGAGGAGCCACCAAGAATGCATCAGCTGCATTTTGATATGGGAAGCGAAGTATCGGCTTTCAATAGCCGACTGTGATTTTCGTCACGGCTCGCTCGTCTTCAAACAGTAGACAAAAAAAGAGGGCCACAAGATGACTTGGGCCCTTATAAGTTGTGAAGGTAATTAAACCTCCAGAGGGGAACAGCTGCTGCGGTGGCACTGGGAGGAGAAGCCACCAAAGATGCATCAGCTGAGTTTGGTATGCTGCTTTTTTGGGCGGGCAGCAATCATTTAATATGCATGACAGCCATGCCATGTGCGCATCCCTGCCTATTTCTGCATCGCACAATGAAAATGCGCCGCATAAAATAGAGGGCGCATTCAAAATATCAAATTAAAAACATATAGTTACGGGAACAGCCAAGAAATGCTCACAAAAAGAGCATTTGCCGATTGAACGTCAGAAGTTCCAGTTCCGGGCCTTGGCGACGATGTAATCGCGGAAGACCTTGAGCTTGGCGGCATTCTTCATCTCGTCCGGATAGCAGAAATAGGTATCGAACGAGGGGATGTCGGCGCTGATCGGAAGCTGTATGAGGCCCGGATCGCGGCCAACGATATAGTCAGGCAGCATCGCAACGCCGATGCCCAGGAGGCAGGCCCGCTTGATCGAGGTCTGGCTGTTGATCTGCAGGTGCGACACGCGCGGATTGTCGGAATCGCGGCCGGCGATTTCGAGCCAGTTGACGTCGAGCAGATAGTTCGGCGCCGGCTCACCGAAGGTGATGATGCGGTGATTGTCGAGATCCTCGACCGACTGCGGCTCGCCGTATTTGTTGATATAGGAGGGTGCTGCATAGACGTGCATGTGCACCGTGAACAGCTTGCGCTGAATGAGGTCCGACTGCTGCGGCTGGCGCAGGCGGATGGCGCAGTCCGCATGGCGCATGTTCACGTCGAGCTCTTCATTGTCGAGGATGAGCTGGACCTGCACGTCCGGGTGCAGCGACATGAACTCCTGGATCTTGTCGGTGAGCCAGCCCTGGCCGAGGCCGACGGTCGTGGTGATGCGCAGCTTGCCGCTTGGCTTGTCCGTGGTTTCGCTCAGCTGGACCTTGACGCTTTCGAGCTTCATCAGCACTTCGTGCGCCGTCCGGTAGAGGATCTCGCCCTGTTCGGTGAGGATCAGGCCGCGCGCATGGCGGTGGAACAGCTTGATGCCGACATCCTGCTCAAGAGAGCTCACCTGCCGGCTGATCGCCGATTGCGAAAGATGGAGCTTGTCTGCCGCATGCGTGAACGACCCAGCCTCGGCCGCCGCGTGAAAAATGCGCAGTTTGTCCCAGTCCAGCGACATGAAGTCCCCCATAAGAAACCACTCCGGAAGACGGGGTCCTGTCTTCCGGATGTGGCTGATGCGTCTGTTCCCACACGGGGCGAGGTGCCTCAGCGGCACCACCCCGATTCGCAGCTTCTATTCGGCTGCAATTGCGACGGGCATATGACCCGCCAGGTATTTCTCGGTCTCGAGCGCTGCCATGCAGCCCATGCCGGCCGCCGTCACCGCCTGACGATAGATGTCGTCCGTCACGTCGCCTGCGGCAAAAACGCCGGGCACGTCGGTCGCCGTCGAATCGGCCGCGGTCCACAGATAGCCGTTGGACTTTTGCCGAAGCTTGCCTTTGAAAAGTTCGACCGCCGGGGCGTGACCAATCGCGACGAACACCCCGTCGGTGACCATGTCGGAGGTTTCGCCGGTCTTGGTGTTGCGCAGCTTCACGCCGTCGACCGAGGCGGGCATCGGCGGCTTGGCCGGTGCGCCCAGATATTCGACGACCTCATGGTCCCAGATCACCTTGACGTTCGGCTTGGCGAACAGGCGCTCCTGCAGGATTTTCTCGGCGCGGAAGGAATCGCGGCGGTGCACGACGGTGACGGTCTTGGCAAGGTTCGACAGGTAAAGCGCTTCTTCAACGGCCGAGTTGCCACCGCCAACGACGATGACATCCTTGTTGCGGTAGAAGAAACCGTCGCAGGTGGCGCAGGCCGAGACGCCGAAGCCCATGAAGGTCGGCTCGGTCTCGATCCCAAGCCATTTCGCCTTGGCGCCGGTGGCGATGATCAGGGCGTCCGCCGTCCAGTCGGTGCCGCTATCGGTCTTGATGCGGAACGGGCGCACGGACAGATCGACGTCAGTCACGAGATCGTTGACGATCTCGGCACCGACATGGGTCGCCTGCTTCAGCATCTGCTCCATCATCCACGGGCCCTGGACCGGGTCGGCATAGCCCGGATAATTCTCCACGTCGGTGGTGATCATCAACTGGCCGCCCTGTTCCAGGCCGGCGATCAGCACCGGCTCGAGCAGGGCGCGCGCCGTATAGATGGCGGCCGTATAACCGGCCGGGCCGGAGCCGATGATCAGCACTTTCACGTGACGGGCAGTCATAGTCTTGTCCTTCGTTCACGGGGAGAGAGAGAACGCTCTCGTCCGATTCCATTGCGTCAATGGGAAATAGTTCCATAGTTTAGGTATTCCCTACCATGACTTTCAAGGGCGTCGGCCCTGATACACACAAGTGCTTGAGCGCCAAGCCTAGTTTTGCCACCAGATGACGCGTTTGTGCACCAGGTTCGGCCATCCGATCCGTCTTTACCGAGCCATGCGCCGGGAGCAGTGCGGCAGCGGAATGAATGCCGCATCCGGCCAAGAGGATGCCGCTTCGGACGGTGGCGGCCCATTTTTGCGGTAAGACCGGTGTCAGCCATGCCATTTTCCCGCGAATAGTCGGCGGGACTGCTTGTTGTCCAGCGGGTTTGGCGATATTTCACGCGGATTCACTTTGCTGGAGAAGCATATGGGGTTGAATGCCGGCCGTGCTTGGTTCCATCGCGCTGCGCTCGGCCACGCACCGACTCGAGACGACCTCGCCCTCCTGGAGCGCGCCTTGCCGAGAATCTCGACCGAGATGATCGCGGCTGCGCCGGGATAGGGGACGCACCAGTCAACTTCGCCGGCCATCGGGGCCAGCTCAACCGTCAGCAAATACAAAGTTTTTGACTTTGCCCTCGCGCAAAATGTCACCACGCAAAAAGGACGAACGTTCATGACGAAACAAGTCGAGCTCGACGCAATCGATCTCAAGATCCTTCGCGAGCTCCAGCGTGATGGCCGGATGACCAATGTCGATCTCGCCCAAAGGGTCGGCATCTCTGCGCCGCCGTGCCTCAGGCGCGTGCGCAAGCTCGAGGAAACCGGCGTCATCAAGGGCTATCACGCGCTCCTGAACGCACCGGCACTCGGCTTCGATCTCGTCGCTTTCTGTATGGTGGGTCTGAAGCGCCAGTCGGAAGCTGACCTGAAGGCTTTTGCCGCGGCAACGGCCGAATGGCAGATCGTCCGCCAAGCCTGGACAGTTTCCGGCGAAAGCGACTTTTTGCTGCATTGTGTCGCCGAGAATCTGACGGCTTTCCAGGATTTCGTCATCGAAGTGCTGACGGCCAACGAACGGGTAGACACGGTGCGCACGATGCTGACCATTCGCCAGGTCAAGGATATCGGCCTCGTTCAGATCTAAGGCCCGCCCATGAGCAAGCTTCCGCTTTCCGCCTTCATCATCTGCCAGAACGAAGAAGCCTACCTCGGCAATTGCATCGAGAGCCTCGAGCAATGCGCGGAAATCGTCATCGTCGATTCCGGTTCGACCGATGGCACGCCGGCACTCGTGCAGTCCTATATCGACAAGGGTTGGCCGATCCGCTTCCTGCATGAGCCCTGGCGAGGGTATGCCGGCCAGAAGCAGTTCGCCCTCGATCAGTGCACGCAGCCGTGGTGCCTCAACATCGATTCCGACGAGCGCCTGGACGAGCCACTGAAGGCGCTGCTGCCATCGCTGCTCGATGCACCGGCGGAGACGGTCGGCTGGCGCGTCGCCCGCAGGCCCTATCTGATCGGTTACGGCTACACGCCCGAACGGGTGCACGAGCGGCGGAACCTCCGGCTGATCCGCCAGGGCAGGGGACGCTACGACCTCAATCAGAAGGTCCATGAGGGGATCGTTCCGGACGGTGCCGTCAGTGCCGCACGCAAGGGAAGCCTGCTGCATTACCGGCCGCTGATCATCGACGAGCAGATCCTCAAGGAAAACAAATATTCGACGCTGAAGGCAGACCAGCAGTTTGCGGCCGGAAAGTCCGCGCGACCCTACAAGATGCTGTTCAGCCCACCGCTCTATTTCTACCGGCTCTATTTCCGCAATGGCCTTTGGCGCTGCGGCTTTCCGGGTTTCATCGAAGCGACGACGGGGGCGGTCTACGCCTTCCTGACCGCAGCCAAGATCTATCAGAGGCACGCGCTGAAGCGCCGTCCGAACCATGACGACATGGATCGGCGCCAGACCAGCCCGTGAGGTTCCCATGAAAATCATGCACTTTCATTTCGGCAAGGACGGCGGCGCAGAGCGCTTCTTCGTTCATCTGGTGAATGCGCTTGGCGAGCGCGGTGTCGAGCAGACCTCGGTCATCCGGCCCGGACGCATCTGGCGGAAGGATATCGAAGGTGCAACGCGCATCATCGAAAGCAATTTCCGCAACCTGTCGCTCGACCGGATCCTTTTGCCGATGAAGGTCAGCAGCATGGCGCGCCGCGAGAAGCCGGACGCGCTCTTTGCCTGGATGCCGCGCGCCAGCCGCCTCATGCCGAACTACAAGGGCTGCATCAAGATTTCCCGCCTCGGCGACTATCCGCTGCGTCTCGACTATTTCCGCAATACCGATTGTCTCGTCTGCAACACGCCCGGAATTGCCGAGCATGTGCGCAAGATCGGCTGGAAACGCGACGTCGAGGTGATCTCCAACTTCACCGGGACGGAACGCGTCGCGCCAGTCAGTCGCGCCACGCTCGACACGCCGGAGAATGTGCCGGTCGTCATGTCGATGGGGCGGTTCGTGCCGCGCAAGGGCTTCCACACGCTGATACAAGCCATCGCCAAGGTGCCGGACGCCTATCTCTGGCTGGTCGGCGACGGCGAGGAGCGGGAAAACCTCGAGAAGCTTGCGGCCGACCTCGGGGTGGCGAAGCGCGTACGCTTTGCCGGCTGGCAGAAGGATACGCGGCCTTTCCTCGCTGCCTCGGACATTTTCGTCATGGCCTCGAGCCATGAACCGCTCGGCAATGTCATCCTCGAGGCCTGGGCCCAGGGCACGCCGGTTGTCTCCAGCCGTTCGGAAGGGCCGCAATGGTTCATGCGCGACGGCGAGAACGGCTTGATGGTCGATATCGGCGATGCCGACGGTTTCGCGCAAGCGATCGACCGCATCGCGAGCGACGCGTCACTGGGCGAACGCCTCGCCGAACGCGGCCACGAGACCTTGATGAACCAGTTCTCAAAACAGGCGATCACTGACGCCTACTTGAAGCTCTTCGCTTCAAAACGCTGAGCTAATTTCGCTCGCGCGGCTGCCACACGAATGGCAGCCGATCAGGAACGCATCAGCCGTTCGTAGACGGCGTTGATCGCACGGGCCTCGCCCTCGATCGCGAAGGAGGCGCAGGTCAGCCCCAGGCCGTTGGCGCCTGCCATCGTGCGGCGGCGATCATCGTCCATGAAGCCGGCAGTCGCTTCAACCATCGCCTGCAGATCGTTTGCCGCAATGACCGTACCGGTTTCCTGCTCGCCGACGACGACCAGTTCCGAAAACGCACCGACATCGGTCGCAATAACCGGCACACCGGTTGCCATGGCTTCGAGCGGCGTCAGGCCAAAACCTTCCCAGCGCTGCGGCGCGATGAAGAGATCAAGCGCGCGATACCAATCGGGAATGTTGGTGTGCTCGCCGACGAAACGGATGCGGTCCGTCAGCCCGGCCTTTGCGACCCGTTCCTTCAACTCGTTCTCGAACGCCACATGCGGGCCGGTCGCGCGCCCCGCGACGATGGCGCTCCAGCCCGGCCGGCAGGGGAGCAACGCGATCATGCTATCAACGAAGAGGTCGGTTCCCTTCTGCTTACGCACCCGTCCGAAGCAGCCGACATATTTCTGCGCCGGATCGAGCCCGAGCGCAGACTTGGCGGCGACTGTATCCGCCGGCGGCTGGAAGCGTTTCGTGTCGATGCCGTGCAGGATGACCGTGTTCGGCACTTCGAGATAGGCGGCGGTCTTGCCGCTCGTCGCGATCACCGCATCCATCCTGGAGATCAGGAACTTGCTCCAGCCAGTGTGGCGCCGCTGCGAAGCCGAGGTGAAGACGATCTTCAGCTTCATGCCGAGCAGATCGCGCAGCACGATCGCCGGCAGCATCTCGACGTTACGGCGTGCATGCCAGACCCGGCAGGGCCGACCATCCGGTGCGCTCCACAAGCGCAGGAGATCGCGGAATCGGATCGAGGGCAGGGTGTCCGGCAGCCCCGGGCCAAGCACGGCGACCTTTTCGCCAAGCGTGCGCTGGATCGGAACCAACTGGATAATGGTGGACGTCACGCCCGAGAGGCGGCGCTTGAAATTGGGAGCGATGACCTCGACGTTCCGGATATCGGCCACGAAAGCGCACTCCTTGCGCGAGCAACGATCGTCTTTTGGAAAGAGAGAAATGGGGCGAAGGGAGGCTTCGCCCCTGCCGGGGCTGATCAGCCCCAGTTGACCGCGAGAATTTCGTAGGCCTTGGAGCCGCCGGGGGCGTTCACTTCGATGGAATCGCCGACTTCCTTGCCGATCAGGGCGCGCGCGATCGGCGACGAGATCGAGATGCGGCCAGCCTTCACGTCGGCTTCCTGGTCGCCGACGATCTGATAGGTCTTTTCCTCTTCGGTGTCCTCGTCAACGAGCTTGACCTTGGCGCCGAATTTGATCTTGGAGCCGGACATCTTCGAGAGATCAATGACTTCCGCGCGGGCGATCAAGTCTTCGAGCTCAGTGACGCGGCCTTCGTTATGGCTCTGCGCCTCCTTGGCGGCATGGTATTCGGCATTTTCCGACAGGTCGCCATGTGCACGGGCTTCGGCAATCGCCTCGATGATTCGTGGTCGTTCTTCCTGCTGGCGCCAGCGCAGCTCCTCCTGCAGGTTGACGAATCCACCCTGTGTCATCGGCACTTTTTCGACCATTTCATTGTCCTTCATCAAGCACGAGGCGCCGCCCTTTGGGCGGCGCCAACGCAAAAGAAAACGGTCTCCGGCGCGTAAACACCGGAACCGTCCGAAACTTCGAACCTTCGTTATAGCAGAAACGGAAGCGCGAAAGCCAGATATTTCGCCACCATCCACCGAAGCCAACAAACCATCCGCAACTTGTAGACGAAGGAAACCGGTGGCAAGTTTTGCAGAAACAGCTTTACCTCAACTGCGGTTGAGGTCGTATCAGAACTGCTCCTGCAGAATATCACGAGGAAGCATGGCGCATGGATCTGGCCAAGGATCACCACATCAAGACAGGCCCGAACGCGGAGCCGCAAGCGGATGGCCGCTGGAGCGAACTGCTCCGGCCCGACTATCTGGCGGCAACGGTCACACTTTGCCTTGGGGTCGCACTCTTTGCGTTCAATGAATTTTTCATTTCGACGGCGCTACCGACGGCTGTCGCGCAGATCGGCGGCGCCACGCTGCTTTCCTGGGCGGTTACGCTCTATCTCGTCTTTGCGATTCTCGGCGGCGCGCTTGCTGCCAATCTGAAGGCGAGGTTCGGCGCACGTGGCACGCTGATTGCTGCCGCCGTCGTATTTGTCGCCGGAACCATGATCGCGACGACCGCGAGCAGCATGCCGCAGGTGCTTGCCGGACGGGTGTTCCAGGGATTCGGCGAAGGTATCATCGCCGCGGTCTGCTACGCACTGATCCCGGAACTCTTCCCGCCGCGGCTGGTGCCGAAGATCTTCGGAGCCGAAGCCATCGTCTGGGCAATGGCCGCCTTCGGCGGTCCGCTCGTCTCCGGATTCCTGACGGAGCATTGGTCCTGGCGGGCGGCCTTCGGCGTCAATATACCGGCAGCAGCAATCTTCGTGGTGCTCGTCCTCGCCATCGTCCCTGCACAGAAGATACCAGCCACGAAATCACGTCCGATTCCGCTCCTGCGGTTGGTCATCGTCGGAACCGGCATCCTGCTGATATCGGTATCGACCACGGCCAGAAGCGTCCCCTTGATGGTCGCGGCGCTGGCGACAGCGCTGACGATCCTCTGGGCGGTGGTCCAGACCGACCGGCGCGCAGAACATGCGATCCTGCCTGCCGGCGCTTTCGCGCTCGCGAAGCCGCTCGGCACCGGCCTTTGGGTGGTGCTGCTGATGCCGCTAGCGCAGGCATCCGGCTCGATCTACCTCATCTATGGCCTGCAGCATGTATGGAACTTCAGCCCGACGGCTGCCGGCTTTTCCGGCGCGCTTATGGCGATCTCCTGGAGCCTGACCGCAATTCTCGTTGCGAGCCTGCGCTCACATGATGTGCGCGTGAAGCTGATCCAGGCCGGGCCGGCACTTCTCAGCCTCGGACTGGCCGGCCTGACGATCGCGGTCGCCATCGACGAATTCCGCCTGGTCTTTCCGAGCCAGATCGCGATTGGCGCCGGCTTCGGCATCTCCTGGGGCACGCTCAGCCAGTTGATGATGGATGTGTCGCCGCATAAGGAACGCGACAAGACGTCAGCCTTTTTGCCGACGCTGCAATCGGCCGGCTACGCCATCGGTGCTGCAATCTGCGGGCTTACCGCAAATCTCCGCGGCTTTGACGAGAAGGCAAGCGTCGCGACGATGCATGGGGCGCTGTTCACCGTCTTCGTGGTCGCATCCGTGATATCGACGGCATCGCTCTATTTCGGCGTCAGAACCGTGCGGCTTGCAGCCAAACGATCGCGGCACGCTCAAGGAGGAGCAGCGCTCGGGGCGCTCGCCGTGCGTTCAGACAGATGACGTTCTACAGCGCCGCGCGTCTTATCAGACGCGCAAAGGTCGCTGTAGCACTTTGATTTTCTGCATGTCTTTGTCCTTAAATCGAGGTCGATTTAAGGAGACATGCAGTAGGCAGCCGCGTGGAGCGGCGTACCGACGTGACGGCGCCCAAGCAGCGCCCGTTGCTCGCCGCCGCGCCCGATCGACGGAACGATCGTCGCCAGCGGCCTGCGATTGCTGGAGAAAACTTCGACCTTCAGCGATCCATAGTCCGCGTCGCGGCCGATCTTGTCGGCGATGCGCTGACCATAATAGAGGGCCGAACCCTCGTCGAAATGGATGATGCCGTCCTCGTCGACGAAGTGCTCGTCGCCGCAATGCAGATCGAAGAAATAGAGTTGCACGATCTTGCCCCATATCGCGCCATGCCGGAGGTTTCTCCGATCCCGAAGTGCGCAGGCGTATAAGAGCATGGTGCGGAAGAATGCAGGCTGAACCGCTCGTTCATCGGGCATTCAGCCGGAGGTGCCGGACAAAGGTCGCGCCATACGGCATCCCACACGGACGATCGTTTCGCGGGGAGCGAAAACGGCGCGCGAGATTGTCGCGCGCCGCTCGTCGTATCAGGCCTTGAAATAGCTCTGCAGCGGACGCACTTCGAGGCTGCCGGCCTTCAGCGCCTTGATCGCATGGGCTGCCGCTTCCGCGCCGGCCATGGTGGTGTAGTAGGGCACCTTCTGCATCAGCGTCGCGCGGCGAAGCGACTTGGAGTCCGAGATCGCCTTGTTGCCGTCGGTCGTGTTGATGACGAGCTGGACGTGACGGTTGCGGATCGCGTCTTCGACGTGCGGCCGGCCTTCCTGGACCTTGTTGACCTTGGTGGCGGCAATGCCGTTTTCACCGAGGAAACGCGCGGTGCCGGCCGTGGCCATGACCTTGAAGCCGATATCGACGAGAATGCGGATCGCCGGAAGAACCCGGGTCTTGTCCTCGTCGCGCACCGAAACGAACACCGTTCCATCGCGCGGCAGGTCGACGCCGGCGCCGAGCTGCGACTTGGCGAAGGCCAGCGCATAGTCGGTGTCGAGACCGATGACTTCGCCGGTCGAGCGCATTTCCGGACCGAGCAGCGTGTCGACGCCGGGGAAGCGGGCGAAGGGGAAGACCGCTTCCTTCACCGCAATGTGCTTCAGGTTGCGCGGATCCGGCTTCTCGCCATAGGCGGCGATCGCGACGTCGAGCGTTTCGCCGGCCATCACGCGGGCTGCGATCTTGGCGATCGGCGCGCCGATCGTCTTCGCGACGAAGGGCACGGTACGCGATGCGCGCGGGTTGACTTCAAGCACGTAGATCGTGCCGTCCTTGATGGCGAACTGCACGTTCATCAGGCCGCCGACATTGAGCGCCTTGGCAAGCGCTGCCGTCTGGCGTTCGAGTTCGTCGACCATGGCCGTGTCGAGCGTATGCACCGGCAGCGAGCAGGCGCTGTCGCCCGAGTGGATGCCGGCTTCCTCGATGTGCTCCATGATGCCCGAGACGAAAACGTCCTTTCCGTCGCACAGGCAGTCGACGTCCACTTCCGTGGCATTCGTCAGATAGCTGTCGAACAGCAGCGGGTTCTTGCCGAGCAGCGTGTTGATCTGGCCGGTCTTGTCGTTCGGGTAGCGCTGCTTGATGTCTTCCGGAACCAGGCCCGGAACCGTGTCGAGCAGGTAGGACTGCAGCATGCTTTCCGAATGGATGATCTGCATGGCGCGGCCGCCAAGAACGTAGGACGGGCGCACGACCAGCGGGAAGCCAATCTCGGCAGCGACGAGGCGGGCCTGCTCGACCGAGTAGGCGATGCCGTTGCGCGGCTGGTTGAGGTCGAGCTTCATCAGCAACTTCTGGAAGCGGTCGCGGTCCTCGGCAAGGTCGATCATGTCGGGTGCTGTGCCGAGGATCGGGATACCGTTCTTTTCCAGCGCTTCGGCGAGCTTCAGCGGCGTCTGGCCGCCGAACTGCACGATGACGCCGACAAGTTCGCCCTTTTCCTGTTCGGCGCGCATGATCTCGATCACGTCTTCGGCCGTCAGCGGCTCGAAATAGAGGCGATCGGAGGTGTCGTAGTCGGTCGAAACCGTCTCCGGGTTGCAGTTGATCATGATCGCTTCGTAGCCGGCATCCTTCAGCGCGAAGGCCGCGTGGCAGCAGCAGTAGTCGAACTCGATGCCCTGGCCGATACGGTTCGGACCACCACCAAGGATAACGACCTTCTTGCGGTCGGAAACCCCAGCTTCCGACCGGGCGGCACCGACGAAGGGCGTTTCGTAGGTCGAGTACATGTAAGCGGTCGGCGAGGCGAATTCGGCGGCGCAGGTATCGATGCGCTTGTAGACCGGGCGAACATTCAGCGCGTTGCGCAGTTCGGCCACTTCCTTCGGGCGCTTGCCGCCGAGCGTGGCGAGGCGCGCATCGGAGAAGCCCATGGCCTTCAGCATGCGCAGGTTCTCGGCATCCTGGGGCAGGCCGTGCTCGCGGATGCGTGCCTCCATGTCGACGATCGCCTTGAACTGGGCGATGAACCACGGATCGATCTTGCTCGCCTCGTGAACATCCGCCTCGCTCATGCCGAGGCGGAGCGCCTGGGCGACCATACGCAGCCGGTCCGGCGTCGGCGTGCCGATCGCGGCGCGGATGGCGTTGCGGCCATCGCCGTTGTCGTCCATGTCGGGGATTTCGATTTCGTCGAGGCCGGTGAGGCCGGTCTCAAGGCCACGCAGCGCCTTCTGCAGCGATTCGGCAAAGGTGCGGCCGATCGCCATGACTTCGCCGACCGACTTCATCGCGGTGGTCAGGACCGGCGAGGCGCCCGGGAACTTCTCGAAGGCGAAGCGCGGGATTTTGGTGACGACGTAGTCGATCGAGGGCTCGAAGGAGGCCGGCGTCGCGCCGCCGGTGATGTCGTTGTCGAGTTCGTCCAGCGTGTAGCCGATGGCGAGCTTCGCCGCGATCTTTGCGATCGGGAAGCCGGTCGCCTTGGAGGCGAGCGCCGAGGAGCGCGATACGCGCGGGTTCATTTCGATGACGACGAGACGGCCGTCCTTCGGGTTGACGGCAAACTGCACGTTCGAGCCGCCGGTCTCGACGCCGATCTCGCGCAGAACCGCGATCGAGGCGTTGCGCATGATCTGGTATTCCTTGTCGGTCAGCGTCAGCGCCGGCGCGACGGTGATCGAATCACCGGTGTGCACGCCCATCGGGTCGATGTTTTCGATCGAGCAGATGATGATGCAGTTGTCCGCCGTGTCGCGGACCACTTCCATCTCGTATTCCTTCCAGCCGAGAACCGATTCTTCGATCAGCACTTCGGTGGTGGGCGACGCGTCGAGGCCACTGCCGACGATGTCGAAGAATTCCGTGCGGTTATAGGCGATACCGCCACCGGTGCCGCCGAGCGTGAAGGACGGGCGGATGATCGCGGGCAGGCCGACATCGTCGAGCGCCTGCGCGGCGATCGCCATCGCATGGTTCAGATAGCGCTGCTTGCGGTCGCCTTCACCGAGGTTCCACTGGTTCTCCAGCTCGTCGAGCGCCTTGTCGAGGTCCGGGCCGGACAGTCGGCCCTTCAGTTCGGCGCGCTCGGCCTCATGAACCTTGCGGTCGTGGTCCTTGATGTCGGTGGCGTTCGCCAGCCGCGACTTCGGCGTCTCCAGGCCGATCTTCGCCATCGCCTCGCGGAAGAGTGCACGGTCCTCGGCCTTGTCGATCGCGTCGGGCTTGGCGCCGATCATCTCGACATTGTAGCGGTCGAGAACACCCATGCGGCGCAGCGACAGTGCGGTGTTGAGCGCGGTCTGGCCGCCCATGGTCGGGAGCAGCGCATCCGGGCGCTCCTTGGCGATGATCTTGGCGACGACTTCCGGGGTGATCGGCTCGACATAGGTCGCGTCGGCGAGGCCCGGATCGGTCATGATCGTCGCCGGGTTGGAGTTGACGAGGATGACGCGGTAGCCTTCCTCCTTCAGCGCCTTACAGGCCTGGGTGCCGGAATAGTCGAATTCGCATGCCTGACCGATGACGATCGGCCCCGCGCCGATGATAAGAATGGACTTGATATCTTGGCGCTTCGGCATGGTCGGTCATCCGTTTCTAGCTGCGCGAAAAACCGGCCAAAGTGGGAGGTCACCGGCCGGGCACGCATTGATGGTCTTTTCAGGCTAGAAGCGGCTTATAGGCAAATGTATCTGCAAGCGAAACCCCGAAAATACCGGAATCGACAAGAAGCCGGCATATTTGCGCGTCCTCTGCTTTATCGCTCGCTCGGCGGCACTAAAACCGCGCCAAAGCGTTAGGCGCCGACGGCGCGCACTGGCGGCTTCGACCCGGACGAGCAGGTCGTGCGGATCGGGCAGGGGTTTGTGCACTTCTTCCACGCCGAGGCGACCGATTCCTTCAAGCCGCAACGCCTTCACGAAGGCTCCGCCTCGTCCCGCTCTGCGGGTGGCTTAGGAGCGGCAAAGCGGCTTTACGTCAAGGAGAGCGGAGCAGACTTCGGCCGGCGGAGTTTTCGCTGCCGATATCCGTAGCGGGAGCTAGCAGCCGCAGCAAAAAGTTTGGCCAGATCGCGAACTTACGGGCGGCGATTGCGTTTTACAACGACGTTGGGCGCATCTTATAAAAGAGCAAACCGACAACGCCCTTTTTACAGAGGCTGGGAGGACAGATCATGGAATGGAAAGGCCGCCGCCAATCCGAAAACATCGAAGACCAGCGCGGCGCGAGCCCGGGTGGCGGCAATCCGTTCGGGCGCGGCGGTGGTTTCCGCATGCCGGGCGGCGGAGGCGGTATGCGGCGCGCCGGCGGCGGCATGAGCTTCGGAACGATCATCTTCCTCGTCATCCTCTACTTTATCCTCAAGGCCATGGGCATCGACATGCTGCAGGTGCTGGAAGGTGGCGGCGGTCAGGTACAGTTGCCCGGTTTCGAGCAGAGTGACGGCTCGCCGGCACCGCGCGGTTCGGCCCAGGAAGAGGAAATGAAGTCTTTCATGGCGACCGTGCTCGCCGAGACCGAGGATACCTGGAACGGCATTTTCCAGGCGAGCGGCAAACAGTACGAAGAGCCCAAGATGGTGCTCTTCCGCGGCCAGGTGCGCTCCGCCTGCGGCTTCGCGTCTGCCGCCTCCGGACCGTTCTATTGCCCGGGAGACCACAAGGTCTATCTCGACATGAGCTTCTTCGATGAACTCGCCCAGAAGTTCGATGCATCCGGCGACTTCGCCCAGGCCTATGTGGTTGCGCACGAGGTCGGCCACCACGTCCAGAACCTGATCGGCGTCTTGCCGAAATTCAACCAGATGCGCCAGTCGATGAGCGAAACCGAAGCCAATCAGATGTCGGTTCGTGTCGAACTGCAGGCCGATTGCTTCGCCGGCGTCTGGGGCAAATTTACCGAGCAGAAGGGCCTGCTCTCGCAAGGCGACCTCGAAGAGGCGCTGAACGCCGCCACCCAGATCGGCGACGACACGCTGCAGAAGCGGATGCAGGGCTACGTCGTTCCGGAGAGCTTCAACCACGGCACCTCCGAACAGCGCATGCGCTGGTTCAAGCGTGGCTTCGACAGCGGCAAGATGTCGGCCTGCGATACTTTCTCGGGCGCCGTCTAGCCGCTTCTATACAAGAAAACCGTCAGGGCCGGCACGATTGCCGGCCCTTTCGTTTGTCGGGTCAGCGTTCGCTGTCCATATGGGCGAGTTGGGCCTCGGGATAGCGGGCGCCCGCGGCGGCATCTTTCGGAACCGCCTGTTCGATCACCGCCAGATCGCCGGCACTGAGATCGACATCGCGCGACGCGAGGGCTTCCGCCAAGCGGTCGCGCCGGCGTGCACCGATCAACGGCACGATGTCCTTGCCCTGGGCGGCTACCCAGGCAATCGCGATCTGCGCCACCGAAACGCCCTTCTCTTCAGCGACCTGCCTCAGCGCTTCGACGAGGGCGAGGTTCTTGTCGATGTTGCCCTCCTGGAACCGCGGGCTCATGGCGCGGAAATCGCCCTTGCCGGCCGCGCCTTTCTGCCAGTGGCCACTGATCAGGCCGCGTGACAGCACGCCATAGGCGGTGACGCCGATACCGAGAGCGGGCAGGTCGGCAGGATCTCGCTCTCTATGCCGCGTGAAATCAGCGAATACTCGATCTGCAGATCCGAGATCGGGTGGACGGCAGCGGCGCGGCGGATGGTCTCGGGCCCAACCTCGGAGAGGCCGATATGGCGGACATATCCAGCCTTCACCATGTCAGCGATCGCACCAATGGTATCTTCGATCGGAACGTCGGGATCGAGCCTTGAGGGACGATAGATGTCGATATGATCGACGCCAAGCCGCTGCAGCGTATAGGCGAGAAAGTTGCGAACCGCCTTCGGCCGGCAATCATAGCCAGCCCAGTTGCCCGCAGCATCGCGCAATGCGCCGAACTTCACACTCAACAGCGCCTTGTCGCGCCTACCGCCCTTCAGCGCCTCGCCGATCAGCATCTCGTTGTGGCCCATACCATAGAAGTCACCGGTATCGAGCAGCGTGATGCCGGCCTCCAGCGCGGCGTGGATGGTGGCGATGCTTTCGGCACGGTCGGCCGGGCCGTACATGCCGGACATGCCCATGCAGCCGAGTCCGAGCGCCGACACCGAGGGGCCGGTCTTTCCGAGTGAAACGTAATCCATTCTCGTTCTCCTTCGACATGGCCGAAATCCGCCGGCCGTTGATCGGTCTCTTGTTTACTTCCTTTGGCGTCGTGCGATAATCCGACCTCAATCGAACGACTTGTACGAAATTCCGCACAATGAACGACCTGCCGCTTGCAGATCTCGATGCCTTTACCGCCGTTGCCGCGACGCGCAGCTTCCGCGCCGCTGCCAAGAAGCGCGGCGTTTCCGCGTCGTCGCTGAGCGAGGCGCTGCGACGGCTCGAAGCCAAGCTGCAAGTGCGCCTGCTCAACCGCACGACCCGCAGCGTGACACTGACGGAGGCGGGCATGCGGTTGCTCGATCGGCTGACACCGGCGCTCGGCGAGATTGCCGGCGCGCTCGATCAGGTCAACGAAATGCGCGACAGCCCGGCGGGAACGCTGAAACTGAATGTCCCGACCATCGTTGCCCGCGAAATATTACCATCGATCGTCGGCCGCTTCCTGCGCGAGCATCCGGCAATCTCCTTGGAAGTGACGGCGGAAGATGGGTTCGTCGACGTTCTGGCGGCCGGATTCGACGCCGGCGTTCGCTATGAGGAACGGGTCGAGCGCGACATGATCGCCATACCGATCGGGCCAAGCCGGCAACGCTATGTCACCGCCGCGGCACCGGATTATCTCGCCAGGCACGGCGTGCCCCAACATCCACGCGATCTGCTTGACCATGGCTGTATTCGCCACCGTTTCGCCAGCGGCATTTCTCTTCCCTGGGAGTTCGGCGAAGGCGACGTGGCGCTGACGATCGCACCGCCTGCCGTTGTGACAGCCAATACGATCGACCTCGAGCTCGGCGCTGCCCTTGACGGGCTTGGCATCATCCGGACCTTCGAGGAATTCGTCGCCCCCGCGATTGCGGCAGGGCGGCTCGTGCCCATTCTTGAAGACTGGACGACGAGTTTTTCCGGACCGTTTCTGTACTATGCGAGCCGCAGGCATATGCCGACGCCGCTGCGCGCCTTCGTGGATTTCTTGAAGCTTGAACAGCGGCGGGACAACGGGTGAAGACGGCTGCACGTCACCCGTCACATCAACCATTGCGATAGTCCCATCAGATAATTTGAGACGTTCACGGATTGTTTCGCGCGAAATGATCCGTTACACCTAAATTGGTAGCGTTGTTCACGTTCTGTCCCGATTCCAGGGGCAGGCCGCCTGGGGGAGGGATCGCATGCGCGACGAGAAGTTTGTGCGACGCGGTCTGTTCCTCGTTTTTCTCATCCTGTTCCTCGATATCATCGGCATTGCGATCATCGTTCCGGTGCTGCCGACCTATCTGGAGGAACTGACCGGCTCCGATATCAGCGAAGCGGCAATCGACGGTGGTTGGCTGCTGCTCGTCTATGCGGCGATGCAGTTTCTCTTCGCCCCGCTGATCGGCAACCTCAGCGACCGATTCGGCCGCCGTCCGGTGCTGCTCGCATCGGTCTTCACCTTCGCACTCGACAATCTGATCTGTGCGCTCGCCACCAGCTATTGGATGCTGTTCATCGGCCGTGTGCTCGCCGGCATCAGCGGTGCAAGTTTCGGCACCGCATCGGCCTATATCGCCGACATCAGCCATGACGGAAACCGCGCCAAGAATTTTGGGCTGATCGGCATCGCCTTCGGGACCGGCTTCGCCCTCGGCCCGGTGCTTGGCGGTCTGCTCGGCGAATTGGGGCCACGCGTGCCGTTCTACGGTGCCGCGGCGCTCTCCTTCGTCAATTTCATTCTCGGCGTATTTCTGCTGCCCGAGACGCTGGATCGCGCCAATCGCCGTCGCTTCGAGTGGAAGCGCGCCAATCCGCTCGGCGCCCTCAAGCAGATGCGCAACTACCCAGGCATCGGCTGGGTTGGGCTCGTCTTCTTTCTCTTCTGGCTCGCCCACTCCGTCTATCCGGCGGTCTGGTCCTTCGTATCCAACTACCGCTATGGCTGGAGCGAGGGGCAGATCGGGCTATCTCTCGGTATCTTCGGCATCGGCGGCGCGTTCGTCATGGCCGTCATCCTGCCGCGCGTCGTGCCACGGCTTGGCGAGTGGCGGACGGCGGTGCTGGGACTGACCTTCACCACCCTTGGCGCCATTGGCTATGCCGGTGCCTGGCAGGGGTGGATGATCTATGCGGTGATCATCGCAACCGCGCTCGAAAGCCTCGCAGATCCGCCCTTGCGCAGTATCGCTGCCGCCCACGTGCCGCCATCGGCACAGGGAGAGCTTCAGGGCGCGCTGACCAGCATCGGCAGCATCACCACGATCATCGGCCCGCTGATCTTCACCCAGGCATTCGGCTATTTCACCAGCCCCAGCGCTCCCGTCGCCTTCGCCGGTGCGCCCTATGCGCTCGCGAGTTGCTTCCTCGTCGGCGCGCTCGTCGTGTTCCTGTTGAAGATACCCAGAAGCAGGGCGGTAGGACCGCAAGGGCTGGAGGAGGCTATCGAGCCGGCTGCGGCTGCGGTTGCAGCAGCGGAAGAGGCTGAAGGGATCGAACAGCCAAGAATGCACGGAAATTGATCAATCTTCGTGATCTATCGATGAAAGTTTGAGCAACCTCGCCCTTGCGGCTGGCTCTTTGCCCGGGGGTATTCTATCTCCGGTTTTCCTCCCTCCGACCTTTAGTTGCGGCCGAGGCCGCATCGACCGCCAGGAATCTGCCATGCTGACCGCGAATGCGAGCCCGAAGCCGTTGACGACCGACAACTCCTGGCGGATGCATTATCGCGCGAGCTTCTATCTCGGCGTGCCCTTTATCGGCGCCCAGCTCGCCCAGCTCGCGATCAACACGACGGACGTCCTGATGGTGGGCAAGCTCGGCGCCACCGAACTCGCGGCGATCATTCTTGCGACGCAGATGTATTTCACCGTCTATGTTTTCGGGAACGGCTTTGCCAACGCGGTGGTTCCGATGGCAGCCCAAGCCGTTGGTCGAGGCGACAAGGTTTCGGTGCGCCGCTCCGTGCGCATGGGCATGTGGGTCGTGCTGCTCTACGGGGTGCTGACGGCGCCGGTGCTCTGGATGGCCGAACCGATCCTGCTTTTCGCCGGTCAGCAACCCGAGGTCGCAGCCCTTGCAGGGGAATACATCCGCATCGCCCAGTGGGCGATCTTTCCCGGCCTGATTTTCATGGTGCTCAGAGCCTTCTTGAGCGGCCTCGAGCGGGCAGGAATCATTCTCTACGTGACGCTGGCGACTCTCGTACTCAATGCCGCTCTTTGTTACGTGCTGATCTTCGGCCATTTCGGCTTCCCGCAGCTCGGCATCTTCGGTGCAGCGGTAGCGGCGCTCGGCGTTGCGTTGCTCGGCGCGGCGCTGACGATCGGCTACATCAAGAGCAAGCCTGAGCTCAACCAGTACGAACTGTTCGTCCGATTCTGGCGGCCTGACTGGACGGCGTTCTGGGAGGTCGTGTCTCTCGGCATTCCGATCTCGCTGACGATCCTTGCCGAAGTGAGCCTCTTCACCGTCGCTTCGCTGCTGATGGGCACGATCGGCACGATTGAACTTGCCGCGCACGGCATCGCCCTGCAGTTCGCCTCACTCGCCTTCATGATCCCGCTCGGGCTCGCGCAAGCCGCCACGGTGCGTGTCGGCCTTGCCTACGGCCGAAACGACATGCTGGGCGTCCGGCGCGCGGCGGTTGCATCACTCGTGCTCGGTGCGGGCTTTGCCGTCGTCGGGAGCGCGATCTTTGCCCTGTTCCCGAGCCATCTCGCCGCCCTTTATCTCGACACCAACCGCCCGGATGCCGCGGCAGTACTGGCCTTCGCCGCGCCGCTCATCGTCATTGCCGGCGCCTTCCAGCTCGTCGACGGCATGCAGGCGATCGCCGCCGGCATGCTGCGCGGGTTGAAGGACACAAAGGTGCCGATGCTGCTGGCGTTGATCTCCTATTGGCCGATCGGCTTCGTCTGCGCCTGGGCCTTCGCCTTTCCGTTCAACTTCGGCGGCATGGGCGTCTGGTTCGGCTTCGTCCTCGGGCTCGCGGCAGCCGCCGTGCTTTTGAACTGGCGCTTCTTCCGGATGATCGGCGCGATTTCGACCACGCCCCCGAGGCACACCGCGATTTAGCGATAGGCTCCAGGCTGCGGGCAAAGAAAAAGCCGGACGGGCAGGGGATGCCGTCCGGCTTACAATGGCGACCGCCTCAGGGGAAGGGAACGGCGTCGCCTACTACCAAGCTTCGATTCCGAAGCCTCGAAACCGCTAAACGTTGAAACCGTCAAGCCGCTCCGAACCCTGGCGATCGCGCTGGAGGTCGCGTATCGTCCGGGCAAAATCGATCAAAAAAACGAAACTGATGACCGCTGCCGCGATCATGAACAGGGTGGCCATGACGCCCTCCATCAACGGAAGATCTTCTGGGTCACGAATTGCTCGCGCCGGGCACGGGACTCATTGCGAAGTCCATGTATCGTCGCAAACAGCATCGCGAAAAACATCGCCATCGAAAACAGAGCAAGTCCCATAGCCGTAATCCTTTCGCATCCTAAACGGCAGTACGTTCGAAAAGTTCCGTTGTTTACTGCGCTTACACTAGCGTTCCGCGTGTGAAGCACCGTTGAACATGGCATTCATTTAGCATTCATTCTTTCTGTCCCGCTGTTTCCCAGGGAACAGCTCTAGCCATCGGCACAACTCTTGCGATCCGTCGCCGTCCGTGACAAAAGGCTTCACCAAACGGAAACAGGTGCGATGACCACGGCATTTTATCCCGGCTCCTTCGATCCGATGACGAACGGCCACCTCGACGTACTCGTGCAGGCGCTGAATGTGGCGGCGAAGGTCATCGTCGCAATCGGCATCCACCCGGGGAAGGCGCCGCTGTTTACCTTTGACGAACGCGCCGAACTCATCCGTCGCTCGCTTCAGGAATTCCTGCCCGACCGGGTCGGCGATATCGACGTCGTCGCCTTCGACAATCTGGTCGTCGACGCGGCGCGCGAGCGCGGCGCGAAACTGCTTGTGCGCGGGCTTCGCGACGGCACGGACCTCGACTACGAGATGCAGATGGCCGGCATGAACCGGCAGATGGCCCCCGACATCCAGACGCTATTCTTGCCCGCAGGCACGGCATCGCGGCCCATTACGGCCACATTGGTCCGCCAGATCGCCGCCATGGGCGGTGACGTCAGCGCCTTCGTGCCCGCGGCAGTTTACCAAGCACTGCAGGCCAAACGCCGCGCTTGAGGCGCGGCCCTCTTTACACCACGCAGGGAGAAACCATGAAAATCCTCCACCTCGCTTTTGCCGGCGCCCTTGCGCTTGCCTCCTGGACGGGAACGGCGATCGCACAATCGGCCGACAACTTCATCACGATCACGCTCAAGGATGGGCCGGTCGTCGTTGAACTGCGTCCGGACATTGCCCCGAAGCATGTCGAGCAGATCAAGGCGCTTGCCGCCGCCGGCGAGTATGACAACGTTGCCTTCCATCGCGTAATCAAGGGCTTCATGGCCCAGACCGGCGACGTGCAGTATGGCGATATGGAAAACGGCTACCAGCCACAGGCTGCCGGCACCGGCGGCTCGTCGAAGCCGGATCTGCCGGCCGAGTTCTCCGACGTTCCGTTCGAACGCGGCACGGTCGGCATGGCGCGCTCGCAGGATCCGAACAGCGCCAACTCGCAGTTCTTCATCATGTTCGCACCGGGCGACTTCCTGAACGGCCAATACACGGTCGTCGGCAAGGTCGTTTCGGGTATGGAGAACGTCGACAAGATCAAGCTCGGCGACGATGCCAACAACGGCTCCGTCACCGATCCCGACCGCATGATCAACGTCAAGGTCGGCAAGTAAAGTCAACAGAAGGAGAAAACCCATGGCCGAGATCAAGGATCCGGAAAACACGATCATCATGGAGACCACCAAGGGCAAGATCGTCATCGAGCTTCTGCCTGACGTCGCTCCGGGTCATGTCGCCCGCATCAAGGAACTGGCTCGCGAAGGTGCCTATGACGGCGTGGTATTCCACCGCGTGATCGAGGACTTCATGGCGCAGACCGGCGACGTTCAGTACGGCAAGACCGGCGGCGAGCACTTCAACCCGGCGCGTGCCGGCATGGGCGGCTCCTCCAAGCCGGATCTGAAGGCCGAATTCTCGAACGTCAGCCACGTTCGCGGCACCTGCTCGATGGCCCGCAGCCAGATGCCGAACTCGGCAAACTCGCAGTTCTTCATCTGCTTCACCGATGCCCCCTGGCTCAACAAGCAGTACTCCGTTTGGGGCCAGGTCATCGAAGGCATGGACAATGTCGACAAGATCAAGCGCGGCGAACCGGTGCGCGATCCCGACTCGATCGTCACGATGCGGGTTGCCGCAGACGCCTGATTTGCGCTAATGCACGGACCCGCCCCGGTCGCCAACTGCGCCGGGGCGGGTTTGCTTTTGTCTGAAGATAAAAATGCGCGTAGACCTGTTCGACTTCGACCTTCCGGAAACCTCGATTGCGCTTCGGCCCGCAAGCCCGCGCGACAGCGCCCGCATGCTTGTCGTTCGCCCTGATGGCGCGGAAGTTCTGTCCGACAAGGGTGTGCTCGATCTGCCGTCGTTCCTCAGGGAAGGCGACGCACTGGTCTTCAACGACACCAAGGTGATCCCGGCGCAACTGGAAGGCATCCGCCGCCGCGGCGAGGAGATCACCACACCGGTTTCGCTGACGCTGCACATGCGCACGGCACCCGATTGCTGGAAGGCTTTTGCCCGCCCGGCGCGGCGCCTCAAGGTCGGCGACCGCATCGCCTTCGGCCATGGCGGTTCGAGTTGCCTGCTGGGCACACTCGACGCGACGGTCGAGGAAAAGGGCGATGCCGGCGAGGTGACGCTGCGCTTCGACCTCTCGGGCCCGTCGCTCGACGAGGCGATCATGGCGGTCGGCCACATTCCCCTGCCGCCCTACATCGCCTCCAAGCGCGCCGAGGACGCCCAGGATCGCGCCGATTACCAGACGATGTATGCCCGGGAGGAGGGCGCCGTAGCCGCGCCCACCGCCGGACTGCACTTCACCGACCGTCTCTTCACCAAGCTCGACGAGGCCGGCATCGAACGGCATTTTGTGACGCTGCATGTCGGGGCGGGCACGTTCCTGCCGGTCAAGGCCGACGACACCGACGACCATGTGATGCACCAGGAGATCGGCCACGTCGACGCCCGCACCGCCGAGCGGCTGAACGCCGTGAAGGCGAGGGGTGGCCGCATCGTCTGCGTCGGCACGACTTCGCTCCGGCTGATCGAAAGCGCGACCTCGGCAGAGGGTATCGTCAAGCCGTGGTCCGGGCCGACCGGCATCTTCATCACGCCCGGCTACCGCTTTCGCGCCGTCGACATGCTGATGACCAATTTCCATCTGCCGAAATCGACGCTGTTCATGCTGGTTTCGGCCTTCTCAGGCCTGGAAACTATGCGCGCGGCTTACGCACATGCGATCGAAACCGGCTACCGCTTCTATTCCTATGGCGACGCCAGCCTGCTTTTCCGGAAAGACTAGATGACCGAGACCTTCCAGTTCAAGCTTCACAAGACCGACGGCAAGGCCCGTCGCGGCGAAGTGTCCATGCCGCGCGGCACGATCCGCACGCCGGCCTTCATGCCGGTTGGCACGGTCGGCACGGTCAAGGCGATGTATCTCGACCAGGTGAAGGATCTCGGCGCCGACATCATTCTCGGCAATACCTACCACCTGATGCTACGCCCCGGCGCCGAGCGCGTCGCACGGCTCGGCGGTCTGCACGGCCTGATCCGTTGGCAGGGACCGATCCTCACAGACAGCGGCGGCTTCCAGGTCATGTCGCTTGCGGGCCTTCGCAAGCTCGACGAGCAGGGCGTCACTTTCAAGAGCCATGTCGACGGCGCGCTCTTCCACATGTCGCCGGAACGCTCGATCGAGATCCAGGGCCTGCTCGACAGCGATATCCAGATGCAGCTCGACGAATGCGTGGCGCTGCCGGCCGAGCCCAAGGAAATCGAGCGCGCGATGGAAATGTCGCTGCGCTGGGCAGAGCGTTGCAAGGTGGCCTTCGGCGACCAGCCAGGCAAGGCGATGTTCGGTATCGTGCAGGGCGGCGACATTCCAAAGCTGCGCGAACGCTCGGCCGAGGCGCTGAAGGGGCTCGATCTCAAGGGCTACGCTGTCGGCGGTCTGGCCGTCGGCGAGCCGCAGGAAGTGATGCTGCGCATGCTCGACATTACCTGCCCGATCATGCCGGTGGACAAGCCGCGTTACCTCATGGGGGTCGGCACGCCCGATGATATCCTGCGGTCGGTGGCCGAGGGCATCGACATGTTCGACTGCGTGATGCCGACCCGCTCGGGGCGCCATGGCCTCGCGTTCACGCGTCATGGCCGCATCAACCTGCGCAATGCGCGGCACGCCGAAGACATGCGCCCACTCGACGAAGAATCCTCGTGCCCGGCGGCGCGCGACTATTCGCGCGCCTATCTGCATCACTTGATCCGTTCGAACGAGTCGCTCGGCGGCATGCTCTTGAGCTGGAATAACCTGGCCTATTACCAGGAGCTCATGGCCGGCATCCGTCTGGCGATCGACGAAGGTCGCTTCGCCGACTTCATGGCGGAAACCCAGGAAACCTGGCGGCGAGGGGACCTTCCGCCGGTCTGACGGTTGGAGGACGCTTGGCGCTTTGTGCAGGGCCTAGATCGCCGGCCCCGGTGCTGCCTGCAGCATCATGACGCCGTTGATCTTGTAGCTCCCGTCCGGTTGCTTCACCAGTTGGTAGATTGCCGTCCAGTCCTTGCCATCAGGGGCCGAGATCAACACCTCCTGCAGGACCTGATCGCCGACGACCTTCGACCGGCCAAAGGCGAAGTTGCCGGGCCGGTAGACGGGCCGGTAGCCGCGCTTGACCATGTCGAAAAAGGCGGCCTTGTCCGGAAACTTGCCGCGGATCTCGGGTGAGGCGAAGGAATAGGCGGTTTCTGCATCATCATGCAGAAAGGCCGCGATCTGCTCCTGAATGATCGCGCGTGCGGTATCGACAGGTTCATCGGCGCGAGAGGCACATGCAGTGAAAAGTTGGGTCGTCAGTCCGAGGGCAATGGCAAAGGTCCTGAACATCGCGTTCTCTCCATCCAAGCCAGCTAAGATGAGCATAGGATGGCCGAGCGCTTTGGAAATGGTCGTGCCCGCCAGGCATGCGCCATTCAATCCAAATTCCGTTCGGTATTTACAATGAAAATCAATTGATTAAAAAGCATTTCGAATAATATACTTTATATATCATAAGTTGGTGATATGCAGCATTGGCTGATCGGGCAGGGCTGCCCGATCACCAAAATGGCGTTGGAAGTGGCGCAAGCTTTAAGGCCTCAGGTCGTCGGCTTCTGCACTATGCTGCCGATATCGGCGGGTCTTGCGGAAGTCGATGCCGTTTTCATAGCGGCGCGCCGCAATGGCTGGCGTGAACACGCTGTGCGTCACACCCGGTGGCCATGCGGTTTCCTTTTATCGCGCTCTCGGCTTTCAGCATGCGGGAAAGGTGGCGACTGAGTTCGGGTCTGCTGAGCGCCTCACCAAGAAACTGGAATGACAGCAACGCAGAGCAGCCCGCCGCCAGGCATTCTGCAAACCACCGGCGAGGGTGGCGTTCGCGCTTTTCAGAATCAGGAAACTCGGATTCTATCCGCGATGGGTCGGAAACTGATGGAGCCTGAATTGCTTCTTGTCCTCATCGTTGGTCTTGTTGCCGGGGTCATTAGTGGCATCATCGGGACGGGATCCTCGATCATGCTTTTGCCAATCTTGACGTACGTCTATGGCCCGAAGGAAGCGATCCCGATCATGGCGGTGGCGGCGGTGATGGCAAATGTCTCGCGCATTCTTGTATGGTCGCGCTCCGTCGATTGGCGCGCGGTTGCGGCCTATGCAGCAACCGGGATACCGGCGGCGGCATTGGGCGCGCGGACCATGCTTGTTCTGCCTCCACACGTGGTGGATGCAACCATTGGAATTTTCTTCCTGGCCATGATCCCGATGCGTCGACGGTGTGCCGCATATTTGCGGCAACTGAGCTTGCGGCACCTGGCCTTTGCCGGAGCCATCATCGGCTTCCTGACGGGTATCGTTGTTTCTACCGGCCCCATATCCGTTCCGGTGTTCCTGGGGTATGGATTGACGAAGGGGAGCTTCATTGGCACCGAAGCCGCAGCCTCGCTGACGATCTACATCACCAAGACGCTCACATTCCAGAGTTTCGGCGCGCTGCCGTTTGCCACGCTGGCAAAGGGATTGACGGTCGGCGGATCGTTGATGGTTGGTTCGCTGCTGGCCAAGCCGTTTCTTCTTCGCCTCACACCTGAAACGTTCAGGCACGTTATGGACGCGCTTTTGCTTGGCACGGGCGCAAGCCTGCTATGGGGCGCCGCAAGCTGAAATCTCCCAGGTCATCAAAACCCCGGGGAGAGTGACATTCCAACTTTGCAGGATCAGGACACTTTAACTTTGCGGCTACACACAAGGATCACATAAGATAGATTATGGAACTATCGGATATGCCGGAAAACATGGATTGCGGCTGATCCTTGCCTTGCCGCGCTTGACCCGGCCTTTCCGGCCTGCTTAGCGTTCCAGCACCGAAGCACCACTTTCAAGGCCAGATGTGATGAGCGAATTGCGCGTTCTTTCAGATGCTTTCATTCCAGAACTGCCAAACCGCTACAAAGGCAAGGTTCGCGAAAACTACGATCTGCCCGATGGCAACCGTATCATCATCGCCACGGATCGGCTGAGCGCCTTCGACGTCATCCTGACCTCGATCCCGAACAAGGGTCACGTGCTGACCCAGACCGCGCGCTACTGGTTCGAGGAAACCGCCGACATTTGCCCGAACCATGTGGTCAGCTATCCGGACCCCAATGTCGTCATCGGCAAGCGGCTCGACATTCTGCCGGTTGAGGTCGTCGTGCGCGGTTATCTTGCCGGCACCACCAGCACCTCGATCCTGACCAAGTACCGCAATGGCGAACGTGAGATGTACGGCATCACCTTGCCGGACGGCATGCGCGACAACGAGAAGCTGCCGCAGCCGATCATCACGCCCACCAGCAAGGCTTTCGACGGCGGTCACGACGAGCCGCTCTCGGCCGAAGCGATCCTCGAGCAAGGACTGCTGACGAAAGAGCAGTTGGATACGGTCTGGCAATATGCGCTGGCCCTGTTTGCCCGTGGCCAGCAGCGCGCCGCTGAACGTGGCCTGATCCTCGTTGACACCAAATACGAGTTCGGTACCGACGAAAACGGCACGATCATTCTTGCCGACGAGATCCATACGCCCGATAGCAGCCGCTATTGGATCGCCGACAGCTACCAGCAGAGCTTCGAACGCGGCGAGCGCCCGAAAAGCTTCGACAAGGATTTCGTGCGCGCCTGGGTCACCGCGCGCTGCGACCCTTACAAGGATCCGATCCCAGAAATTCCAGTCGATCTCATCGAGCAGACATCTGCGGTCTATATCGAGGCTTTCGAGACGATCACCGGTCAGCGCTTTGTCCCGGACCTTTCAGGCGCATCGGTTCTGGAGCGTATCCGCACCAATCTGGCGCCCTATTTCTCCAAGTGAATCCGTATCTTAGATAAGAATGCTAATCTGATTTACGCGTCACCAGACGTCGGATCGCCGACGTCGAATTCGAGCCGCATCATGTCGTAGGCCGGCTCGATATGATCGGGCGTTTCGCCCTGAACCGTGTCGTAATCCAGCGGCACATGCATGTGCGTCAGTACCGCCCGCTTCGGCTGCAGTCTGGCGATCCAGCCGAGCGACTGCACCAGCGACAGATGGCTCGGGTGGAACTTATACTGCAGGGTGTCGAGAACCAGCAGATCGAGACCGTCGAGCTTGGCGACGGTTTCGGCGGGAAAGTCGCTGACATCGCTGCAATAGGCAAAGTCGCCGACCCGGAACCCGAGCGAATGGATGTTGCCGTGAAACTGCATCAGCGGCCGGAACGGGATCGGCCCGCCGGCACCGTTGATCACCACAGGCGATAGATCGTCGGGAATGATCCGCGGCTCGACGATCGGTGGGTAACCGCTGCCGGGCGGTGATTCCAGGCAATAGCCGAATCCCTCGCGGATTCGCCCCATCGTATAGGCATCGGCCCAGATCGGCACCCGCCTCCGGTTTTCAATGACATAACCGCGCAGATCGTCGATGCCATGCAGATGATCGGCATGGGAATGGGTGTAGAGCACCGCATCGATGTGGTGCACCCCTGCTGCAACCATCTGCGCGCGAAAATCCGGACCAGTGTCGATGACGACGGTCGTCTTGCCACCATCGGGCGCGGTCTGCTCGACCAGCAAAGCGGCGCGCATGCGCCGGTTCTTCGGATTGTCCGGATTGCAGGCGCCCCAGTCACCGGTGATGCGCGGCACGCCCGGCGACGAGCCGCAGCCGAGAATGGTGAAGGCGCGCCGGAACGCCACGTCAGACCCTCGGCATCTTGGAGAAGATGCGGAAGGCGTTTTCCGTGGTGATCCTAGCGATCTCCTCGTTGCTCACACCGATCGTTTCGGCGAGCACGGCAGCCGTATGGGCGACATAGGCCGGCTCGTTGCGCTTGCCGCGGAACGGCTTCGGCGCGAGATAAGGCGCGTCGGTCTCGACGATCATCCGGTCGTGCGGCACGGTCTTGGCGATCTCGCGCAACTCTTCGGATTTCGGAAAGGTCAGGATGCCCGAGAAGGAGACGTAGCCGCCGAGCTCGACGCCGATACGCGCGAGGTCAGGGCCGGACGAGAAGCAGTGCAGAAGGAAAGGGAAGGCCCCCTTCCCTGTTTCCTCGGTCAGGATCGCCGCCATGTCTTCGTCGGCCGAGCGGCTATGAATGACGAGCGGCAAACCGGTTTCGCGCGCTGCGGCAATGTGCCGGCGCAGGCCTTCGACCTGGGCGTCACGCGGAGCGTTGTCATAGAAATAGTCGAGACCCGCCTCGCCAATCGCGACCACCTTCGGATGCACCGACAGCCGGACAAGATCTTCAGTCGTGATGTCCAGTTCCTCATCCGCATTGTGCGGATGCGTGCCGACGGAACAGAAGACATTCGGATAGGCCTCAGCGATCGCAAGGATCGTCTCGAACCGCTTCACGCGGGTCGAGATCGTGATCATCTGCTCGACACCCGCCTCATGCGCCCGCGCGACGATGGCGTCACGCTCCGCTTCGAAATCGGGAAAATCCAGATGGCAATGGGTATCGATCAGCATGCTCAAAGTGCCTTATTGCGCTTCCGGTGCAATGTAGCGCGGGAACACCGGCTTCGGCGCTTCAAGCGGCGTGCCCGACACGAGACGTCCCGCCTCGCCGAGGGCTGCGAAGTCGCGCTTGTCGGCGGGCGCCGCCACCAGGTCGAGCAGCTTTGCCGACGAGTCCGGCATGAAGGGCTGCAAGAGGATGGCGATCTGGCGCACCACTTCCGCCGTTACATAGAGCACGGTTCCCATGCGGGCCGGATCGGTCTTCTTCAGGGCCCAGGGCTCCTGGCCGGCGAAGTAGCGGTCCGTCTCGGAGACGACGGCGATGATCGCGGCCAGCGCCCGGTGGATCATCTGCTTGCCCATCTCGTCGCGCGTGATCTCGTGCAGCGCATCTGCGGCCGCCAGCATCGCCTTGTCCTCGTCGGTCAGGGTACCGCAGACCGGGACCTGGCCGTCGCAATTCTTGACGATCATCGACAGCGAGCGGCTCGCCAGGTTGCCGATGCCGTTGGCGAGATCGGAGTTGATGCGGGTCGCGATCCCCTCCTCGCTGTAGCTGCCGTCCTGACCGAAGGAGACTTCGCGCAGGAAGAAGTAGCGGATCTGATCCAGACCGAAATGCTCGACCAGATTGAACGGATCGACGACGTTGCCAAGCGACTTCGACATCTTCTCGCCCTTGTTGAGCAGGAAGCCATGGGCAAAGACGCGCTTGGGCAGCGGCAGGCCGGCCGATATCAGGAAAGCCGGCCAATAGACTGCGTGGAAGCGGATGATGTCCTTGCCGATCACATGGATGTTGGCTGGCCAGAACTTGGCGCGTGGACCCTTGGGATCGTCGAGATAGCCGGTCGCGGTGATGTAGTTCGTCAGCGCGTCGACCCAGACATACATCACGTGCGCCGGGTCGTTCGGAACCTTGATGCCCCAGTCGAAGGTGGTGCGCGAAACCGAGAGATCCTTGAGGCCCGATTTCACGAACGAAATCACCTCGTTGCGGCGTTCGGCCGGACCGATGAAATCAGGATTTTCCTCATAGTGCTTCAGGAGCTTGTCCTGATAGGCGGAGAGGCGGAAGAAGTAGCTCTGCTCCTCGACCCATTCGACGGGCGTTCCCTGCGGGCCGTAGCGGACGCCATCGTCGCGCAGTTCGGTCTCGTTCTCCTGGTAGTAGGCTTCGTCCCGCACAGAGTACCAGCCGGCGTAGGAATCCTTGTAGAGGTCGCCCGCCTCGCCCATGCGAATCCAGATGTCCTGCGACGCATCGTGATGGCGCTTCTCGGTCGTGCGGATGAAGTCGTCGTTGGACGCATTCAATAGCACGGCCATCTTCTGGAATTCCGCGGAGTTGCGGTCGGCCAGTTCCTGCGGAGTCACGCCTTCCTTGCGTGCCGTCTGCTGCATCTTCTGGCCGTGCTCGTCGGTGCCGGTCAGGAAGAACACGTCACGTCCATCTAGGCGCTGGTAGCGCGCCATGGCATCCGTCGCGATCAACTCATAGGCGTGGCCGATATGCGGCCGGCCGTTCGGGTAGGAAATCGCGGTGGTGATGTAGAAAGGGGACGTGTCTCTCATAGGCGGATTCGATCTATCTCGGATTAAGCTACGCACGCTCTTAGCGCATACGCCGCAAGGAAGAAACATGCGATCCGTGAAAAGCCCGGTCGGAGAGGTCGCCGCTGGCGCTGCCAGCCTTGCATAATCCGCATGCGCGACCTAGAACAAAACAGAAACAAACGAAAGAGGGTGAATCATGCTGGAGCGACTTGGCAGCCAATTTGAAACCGCCTCCGCCGGCTATGCCGGCGCGCACGGAATCGAGCGCGACCCCGACTGGTTCATCCTGAAGATGCAGGAGGAATTGGGGGAGCTGACGCAGGTCTGGAACAAGCTCAGCGGCCGCGGCCGACGCAACGGGAAATCAACGGACGAACTCAGGTCCCTGATGGCCGACGAGACCGCCGACCTGCTCGGGCATGTGCTGCTTTTCGCCCACCACCACAAGCTCGACCTGCAGGCGGCAATCGAGCGCAAGTGGCGCTTCCAGGCGGCGCTATAGCGCCGCTTTCAAATCGTCGAGCAGCGACAGGATGGTCTGCTTGCGGTCGAGATTGTAGGCGTCGCTGACGGTCAGCCGCTCGGTCACGGAAGCCGAAAGCCGCGCGAAGCGCTCGGCGCGCACGATGTCTCCCGCAATCGCGGCCTCCCGCGCGTCGCGCATGATGCGGTCACTTGCGAGAGCCTGGAAGAATTCGAAGATCGTTTCGCTGTCCTTGCCCGAGAGCACGTCGGCCAGCTTGTGCATGTCCTTCCGGACTGCTGGGCCCTGCCCCACGAGGATCCCTTCGAATGTCGCGGCGATCTCCAGCCCACCATAATTGATGAGCTTCAGCGCTTCGGCGACGCTGCCATTGGCGGCCGCGACGATGCGCTCGGCGTTCTCGCCTTCGAGATCGAAACCGAGATGCGCCAGAGCCTGACTGAGCGGCGCGGCGTCGAGCGGCTTCAGCCGCAGCGGCAGGCAGCGCGAGCGGATCGTCGGCAGCAATTTTCCAGGGGCATGCGTCAGCACCAGGAAGAGCGAGCGGCGCGGCGGCTCCTCGAGGATCTTCAGGATGGCGTTGGCCGCATTGCGGTTGAGGTCGTCGGCGGGGTCGATGATGACGATGCGCCAGTTGCCCGTACCGGACGTCTGGCTGAAGAACTTGCCGGCGCGCCGGACCTCGTCAACGGTGATCGCGCCCTTCGCCCTGCCCGTCTTCTCATCGATCGGGCGGCTCAGGTGCAAGAGATTGTGCGAGGCGCCCGAGGCGAGCTGCCGCCCGATGGCGGAAGCCGGATCGGGATCGGAAATCGCTTCAGGCGCTTCCGCGGGTTCCGGATGTTTCAGGATGTGATGCGCAAAGCGAAAGGCAAGCGTCGCCTTACCAATCCCCTCCGGCCCTTCGATCAGGATCGCGTGGTGTCCCTTGCCAGAGCGATAGCTCTGCGCCAGGAAGCTTTCCGCCTGTTCGTGGCCGAACAGTCGATTGTTCTCGGCGGGCGCGATGGCGCCATCCAGGACGCCGGCTCTTTCCGCGCTCATGACACGACTTTCTCGGTCGACGCGTCGGTGCCGTCGCCATGCGGCAGGAGGGCCTCGACGAGGGAAAGCACCTCGGTGGCGATAGCCTCGACAGGCTGCGTCGCATCGACGATCCGGCATCGCTCGGAATCGCGCCTGGCGATATCGAGAAAAGCGTCCCGCCGTTTTTCGTGCGTCTCCAGTTGCTCCTTCTCGAAACGATCAGGATTGTCGTCTCCGGCACGGCGTTGCGCCCGCTCGAGGCCGATGCTGGCCGGCAGATCGAAAATCACGGTCCGATCCGGCACGACGCCGTTGATCGCCACACGCTCCAGACTTTCGACGAAGCTTTGCTCCAGGTTGCCGGTGATGCCCTGATAAACGCGCGAGGAATCCATGAAACGGTCGCACAGCACGATCATACCCTTGTCGAGCGCCGGCCGGATGACCTCTTCGACATGATCGCTGCGGGCCGCTGCAAAGAGGATCGCCTCCATCCTGACCCCGAAGGCCTCCGCTGCTCCCGAAAGAAGCACGTGGCGCACTGCTTCGGCGCCGGCCGAACCGCCAGGCTCACGTGTCATCAGCACCTCGTAGCCGCGCCCGCGCAGGGATTCGGCAAGAAGACGAAGCTGCGTCGACTTGCCGGCACCTTCCCCACCTTCGAATGTTACGAACAGACCTTTTTTCAGCGACACCATGCGTTCCCATATCGGCATGCGACCCAGGTCACGATGATTTCAGGTCGAATCGACCTGAAATCATCGTGACCTGTTCTAATAAGCTAGAGCGGAACGCGGGCGGAAAACCGCGCACACTTTCCTCATTCCGCTCTGGCCCTGTTTAGCCGATTGGTCCGCCGTGTGAAACCGTCAGGTGGCGATGAATTGGCGGGAACCGCCCTCGCCGCAACCAGCTGCGGCTAAATCCAGAAAAACAGCAGTTCCTGCAGCGCATCGAGAGCACGGCTGGTCAGCGTGCCCTTCCCGACGGCACTGGCGGTCTTGACCGGCACTTCGCGCAGCAGCTTCTCGCCGTTCCACAATTTGACGACGCCGACTTCCGTCCCCGCCGTCACCGGCGCCCGCAAGGGCCACTTATAGACGATACGCGCCGTCAGCCGTTCCGGATTGTCGACCGGCAAAAGCACGTCGACCGGACCGCCGGCAACCAAGGCGACGTGGGCGGCATCGCCGCCATAGACGGCCGCTTCGCCAATCGCCTCCCCGTCGGCAAAGATCCGCTTCTTCTCGAAGGCGGTCATGGCCCAATCGAGCACCTTGCGGCTCTCCTCAATGCGCTCCTTGTCGGTTTCAAGACCGGCCATGGCGAGATAGACCCGGCGGTCGCCGCGCTGCAGCGAAGCGGCCAGGGAGAAACCGAAGCCTTCGGCAAAACCGGTCGCCAGGCCGTCCACGCCTATGTTGGCCGAGATCAGCGGGTTCTTGTTGCGTTGCAGGATCTTGTTCCATTCGAACTCCGGCTGCGAATAGAGCCGGTAGAGATCCGGATGTGCCTCATGGAGGTGCCGAATGAGCGTTACCAGTTCGCTCATGGTGATCTGGTTGCCGGGATCCGGAAGCCCCGTGGCATTGCGGAACGTCGCAACCGGCATGCCAAGCTCGCGAGCGCGCGCCGTCATGCGCTCGGCAAAGGCGCCCTCACTACCGGTCATGCCTTCGGCAAGGATGATGCAGGCATCGTTGGCAAGCTGGACCGCGACGCCCTGCAGGAGATCGGCGACGCGGATGCGGGATTTCAATGCGGCAAACATCGTCGAAGTGCCGGCGGGCGCACCGCCGGTGCGCCAGGCGTGCTCGGAGACGTCGAAGGTGGTTTCGGCGGAAAGCGCGCCCTTGCCGAGTGCTTCGGCCACGACCTCCATCGTCATCAATTTGGCGAGCGATGCAGGCGGTATCGGTTGGTTTTCGGCGCGGGAAAAAAGCACGGTGCCGGTTTCGGCATCGACAAGCAGGATCTGCTTTGCCTTGGTGTCGAAAGTGGGCGCCGGTGTCTGCGCGAATACGGCGCCTGTAAACAGCGCAACGCCGAAAAACACTGCCGAGAACATCTTCATGCGCATGGGAAACTCCGGTTTCCCCTTGGGCATAGCAGCGAGGTCATTTTGGCACAACGCCGCCTGCGGTTATCGGACAGAACCGCTTGCTTTCTGGCGTTTGGCGTAATCGACAATCACTTGGGGGTAAGCTGCTTCCGGTCGACCATAATCGCTTCAAACGGCGATTCGGCGTCGCTGACGCGGACTTCGACGTAAGCTGCAGCATACGCCATGTTGCCGTCGGGCATCGGGATGAACTCGGGCCGCTCACGCGGGATCGGGCCAATTTCCGGCAGCATCACGAACTCGTTCAGCGATTGCGGCTGGGCGGACTGCGGCACGGGGGCTGCGAGCGCCGTCACCGGTTCGCCAACATCGAGCGAGGCCTTTGCGGGGACGGTGATCGTGCCAAGGGTCTGATTGCGGAACGGCTCGTTGGAGGCGACCATTACGCCGGTCGCGATCTGGCCTTCCGGCATCACGCTCGGGCCACGTTCGCCCTTCTGAACGTAGGACGCCATCAGATAGGGCATGTCGTTGCCTTCAAGCGGCGCGCGGCCGACATACTGCACGCGCACCTGCGCGCTGCCCTTGCGCTTGATGTCGAGCATGTCAGCCGTCTTCGAGGAGACGTCGATGATGCGGCCGAATTCATAGGGGCCGCGATCATTGACGCGCACGATGACCGACGTACCGTTTTCCATATTCGTGACGCGCGCGTAGCTCGGCAGCGGGAACGTCGGATGGGCGGCCGACAGATGCGCCTTGTCGTAAACTTCGCCATTGGCGGTCAGCCGGCCGTGGAAAGCCGAGCCGTACCAGGAAGCCGTACCGGTCTTGTTGTAACCGAAGTCTTCCTTCGGCTGGTACCACTTGCCCTTGACCTGATAGGCCTTGCCGACCTGAAAGCGTCCGCCGCCCTTGGGAATATTGTTGCCGGTGGCAACACGCGGGCTCGCCTTTACGCCATAGACGGACTCGGGAAAGTATTCCTTGCTACGAGCAGTTTTCTTGACGCTCGATATCGATCCGCAGGCTGCGAGTGTCACGCACAGCATCGGGACCGCCGCAAGGCGCAGTCCCTTGACCAGATATGCCGCATTTTTACTGGAGGTCATCTGTCCCACAACATCGATCGAATAGCCGTACTCGAAACCTTCCGCTCATGCCCCCAGCGGAAATCTCGGCGTCCCGAAACGGAACAGTCGAGTAAACATGACAGCAACAAGGCGAAAATGCGAACTCATCCACAGATCAGCGCCGGATTTCATGCGTTATGGTTTACAGATGATTACCGGCGGAGCGTGCCCGCGCACTCCAGTCCGGCCATCGAGAAAATCTTTCAGCGACGCATGTTAAATCTTGCAAAGCGACAGGGCTTCGCGCAATAACGCCGTGCCCGGTAAGCAGTTGACTGCGACTTCAGGCAAGGACAGGTGGCCGAGTGGTTTAAGGCTCTGGTCTTGAAAACCAGCGTACGGGAAACCGTACCGTGGGTTCGAATCCCACCCTGTCCGCCATTTTCCCAAGGAATATAGTCCGACGATGGACCGCCATCCCTGGCGGTGCTTCACTTTAATGAGCGTACGTCGGCAGGCGTCAGCGCCGTCTGGTTCGCCTCGGGCAGACGACGACTGGGCCCTCCGCCCTTCACTCAAGCCGCGGGTTAGAGGCTGAACGGATCACGCGCTGAGCGTTTCTCGCTCGGCGCGTTGAACGGATCGGACTTCTTCTCCTTGGATTTGCGGCCCTCGTCGGCGATGATCTCATCCACGGCCCGCTGGCATTTCAGGAGTTCTTCCGCCGCCGGGCCGGTGCCGCGCAAACTGAGGTTTGCGACAACGCGATCGTCAAAGGCGATCGCCAACGTCCTTTTGCGCACGAACCCCGTCAGGAATTCCGCATCGGTGACGTTCACGAAGAGGAACTTGCCGCTCTCGTCGCCGGCGGCGGTCGCCGCCGCACTCCAGGGATCGCTCTTGTCGAAGCGGAACGTCAGGTCATAGTCCTTGCCGACCTCGAGCGACTTCCAGTCGTCGCTGGCGAAACTCATGTAGAGCGGCGATTCGGAGCCCTTGGGATAGAACCCCAGGCGCAGCCTGATTCCGCCTTCGAACATCGACGTGATGAAACACGAGCCTTCCATCGACGTGTCGGAAGCAACGGTCCAGCGCCGACTTCCTTCCATTTGATGATCTCGGAGTTCTCAGCCACGGCCGGTCCCGTGGCCATCAGACAGCTCACCAATCCGAACAGCAATCTACGCATGCAAATCCCCCGTTTGCCCGCATTTTGATAGGTCGCCGCGTGACTGTCGAGGGTGGGTAACCCGCACCCATGCAAAATCTTAGGAATATTCACCTCCCAGCGGAACGACGCTCACGCCAAGATCACATGGCAAAGGGATCTTTCGACGACTTGGTCTGGCCGCCGCCAGCAAAGGGGTCATTGTTTGGCGCATTCCCGCCAGCGCCCGCAAACGGATCGGCGGCCGCCCCCTGCCCGCCGTTTGGCATCAACGCAATCACCGCCTCCTGGCATTTGAACATCTCGCTGACGGCCTTCATCGAATCGCGCAGGCTGAGGCTCGCCACCACGCGCCCTTCGAACGCCAGCGCCAGCGTGTTCTTGCGCACGAATTCGGTGAAGAAGTCGGTGTTGGAGAAGTTGACGACCAGAGCCTTCGAGCCTGTGAGGTCCACGCCGAACGCGACAGCCGGCCACTGGCGGCCACGGTCGAGCTGCAAGGCGACGTCATACTCCCTCTGCGGCTCGATCGATTTCCAGTTGGCATTGCCGATCGAAAGAAACGCCAGGTTCGCCGATCCTCTCGGATAAAAGCCGATTCGAAGGATCATTCCGCCGTCGTAGCTCGTCGCCGCATAGCACGAGCCGCCCAAGGACGGATCGGAGCCCACCGTCCAGGCATTGATCTCCTTCCAGATATTCGAACGCCCTTCTTCAGCAGCGGCCGCTCCCGCCGCCACCAACAGACAGAGAACCGCCAACGACAATCTACGCATGCAACCACCCCATTTTTCCCGCAACCTGTCGAGACGTGCGGCATCTTCACAACACGGATTTGTGCACGCCGGCAGCGAGGCCGCGACTTGGCGCAACCCAAGCGATTGCAGCGCGGACGGCGCGCCAGGCTGAGGCGGCTTCGCCGCTGCGTGCCCCTGGCGCAAAACGGCCACAGCCTGCACTCAAAGAGCTGTTGAACACATGACAGTGATCGCCAAGCTTGCTGGACTTCGGAACGAAAGCGCGGTTCACATCGTTAACCGCCCCGTAGTCCCACCCTTGCATCAAAGTGGACGATCACCGTGCTTGCCGCCCTGCTTCTCGCTTCGATAGTCGCGTCGCCTAATATGCCTGACGTCAAGCTCAGCGCCGCCACGGTGGACGAACTTCAGACCGATTTCGAGAGCGCCGTGCCGTGCCATCAGATCGATGGACGCAAGGTGTGGAAGGGTGCGATCGCGTTCTACATCCAGTCGTTCGTCTATGATGGCGACAGGCCGGTCGCGACCGATGCGGCGGATGCCGTACTTCCAGAAGACAACAGCGCCGAGACGGTGAAGGAATTCGAAGACGCCTGCGCCGCCACGCAGCCGGCCTAGCCTCTTTGCACAAAAACGCTCGCGATTCGTTCGAATCGCCGTGCCGTCGCGCAACGCGCTGCCCCACGGCCCTCCGTTTGGGCACGATCATCGCCCAAACCCGCTCTGCTCCCGTAAAAGTGACCAATCGACACGCACAGACGCGCCAATTGTCTGAATTCACGGAATTTTAGGCACTTGCGGAACACATATGGAACAGATAGTGTCTGTTCTTGATTTGTTTCACGCCTCTGGGAGCGACGTGCCATGCTGACCCGCAAGCAACAGGAATTGCTTCTCTTCATTCACGAACGCATGAAGGAGTCAGGCGTCCCACCATCATTCGATGAAATGAAGGATGCGCTCGACCTGGCGTCGAAGTCCGGCATTCACCGTCTGATCACGGCACTCGAAGAACGCGGGTTCATTCGCCGTCTGCCGAACCGAGCCCGCGCGCTCGAGGTCATCAAGCTTCCGGAAGCCTACGCGTCAAGCCAGCAGCAGCCCCGCCGCGGCTTCTCGCCCAGCGTGATCGAGGGCAGCCTCGGCAAGGCGCCAGCGGCCGCTCCTGCCGCACCGCCAAAGCCCACGCCCGTGGCCGACAACACATCGGTTTCCGTCCCGGTCATGGGCCGCATCGCTGCCGGTGTGCCGATCTCGGCGATCCAGAACAACACGCACGACATTACCATACCGCTCGACATGATCGGCAACGGCGAACACTACGCTCTCGAAGTCAAGGGCGACTCGATGATCGAAGCCGGCATCTTCGACGGCGACACGGTGATCATCCGCAATGGCAATACGGCCAATCCCGGCGATATCATCGTGGCGCTCGTGGATGATGAGGAAGCGACGCTGAAGCGCTTCCGGCGCAAGGGCGCATCGATCGCGCTCGAAGCCGCGAACCCTGCCTACGAAACAAGGATTTTTGGGCCCGATCGGGTGAAGATCCAGGGCAAGCTCGTCGGGCTGATCCGCCGCTACCACTGATTCCGAGGGAAACCTGGCATCCGACCGAGCCTCGCCACCGCTTGCGGCTGCGAGGCTCTGTTTATTGAAGGCGACCTGAAGGCACGCCTCTTACTCGTGGATGGTGTACTCGCCGAGCTCGCAGAGGTCCTGCATGTCTTCGGTCGTATCGAGGCCGGAGCCTTCTTCGAACTCGAAGCGCATGTCGTACTTGCAGACCTCCCGGCCGTCGGCGATGGTGATCTCCATGTCTTCCCCTGGGTTCAGCACCTGCCGGCCGAAAACATCGCCTTCCCACTCATTGACGCCCACAGGCGACGTATAGAAGTTCGTCAGCACTGCGTTGGTGTTGTTCTTCAGCTTGAAAACCAGATCCTCTGCCTGCGCCTCAAATGTGGTCGCAGCGAAGAGGGCCAAGGCCGTCAGGACAAGTTTCGTCTTCATATATGCGATTGCCTCCGTTTTGATGATGACGGACGCTACCGATGCGGCTGATGTCAGCGGAGTCATCGTTCCCCCTCTACCGATTTCACCGAAGCGATAAGATCCGATAGTGGCTTAGAAGACGTGGCTTGTGCGGGCGTGTGGAGGCAAACACACACAATCGCTCTGCCCTGAGGCAGAACGTCTATCCGCACTAAAATGAGGTGAGAGTTATTGGAGGCCTCGCCCGGAATTGAACCGGGGTACAAGGATTTGCAGTCCTCTGCGTCACCACTCCGCCACGAGGCCTCACAGCTCGGATAACCGAGCGTTGGCGCGGATTTAGAATGATTGCAGAAAAACCGCAAGAGGCATTTTCCGAAAAACGCGCCGTCGATTTGTAAGACGGATACTTTCCACAGAGCGATCGCGAACCTCCGCCGATCGCATCTGGGGTGGCCTCAACACCAGGGCGTCGCGTGTCCTGTCCACGGCCGCACCAGCCCCTCGGATACGAGCACACGCCCGATAGACTGGTCGCCGCGGGTGACCAGCCGCAGCTTTTCACCGGCCTTGGCATCCTGACGGCCGCTCGCCGTTTCCAGCCTGAAGTCACCCGCATTCAACAATTCGCGCAGGCGCTGCTTGGCATAGAAGCCGCGCGAACGTTCCTTGTCGCAGCTTGCCTGGCGAATACGCGGCGCATCGACGTCTGCGACGCGGATCGTTTCGCCGTGGTACAGGAAGGTGGCGCCGTCGATCACGCAGTTGTCGTTGCGAATCCCGCAGAAATAAAACTGATCCGTGCGAACGGATGCCGTCTTCACTTCCTCACTGGGCCGCACCACGGGTGTCGGCGCCTTGGCGCCGACGTCAACGGACGGCACCGGAGCGGCAAGGGCAACTCTTGTCACCGGATTCGGCTTCCGCTTCTCCGCCTGTTGCGCGGGACGCTCGTCCGCTTTCTGCGCGACACGAACGGGCTTCGGCCTCGACTCGTGTCGGGACGTGGACGCGACCACGTCCGATACCACCGGCCAATGTTTCAGTTCGGCGCGATGATCGTAAGCGACCACGCCGCCGACAGTGAGTGCGGCGGCCAGATACCACGGCGCCATACCGCCTTGTTTGCCCCTGCTCCGACCGGAATTCCGGCTTCGACGTTTCGTAGTGGCTTTGGCCATGCGTTCCCATCCTGATTCGCGACCGCATTATGCGTTTGATGGGTTGCCGAAAAGTTTTCGGCGGCCTCCCTCAACAAAGGGTTCAGCCGCTTCGCTGGGAATCAATTGGCAGAGAATCGAAGCCGAGGCATCCGGGACGGTTGACCGCAATAGCTCCGGTTCACGAGCCGTTCGAAGAATTGGCTCGTCCGCGCCAGCGCGCCCACCAGACAGCCAGCCGACGCCGGCGACGACGGACGGATGGGATATCGTGCGAAAGCACGATGAGGCCCAACGGTATCATCCAGAAGCCGAGCACCGGCAGAAAGCCGAGAAAACCAAAGAAGATCAGGAGCGAGCCCAACAGGATACGCAGCAGTGGTGATTCCGGCAGCGTGATGCGCCACTTCCCGAGCACGATCTGACGCGTCTGCGGATCAATCCCGAAATGCGTCTGCTTCCTGTTTTTATTCATCATTCCCTATCCGGCATCTTTTCCCACAATTGGGGACTTCTCCACAGCCTGGCAACCGAACTTGTCATTTTTTTTGAAAAAACCGCTTGGCAAATCGGAAAAGCATGCGTATTAGCAGCCTCACTTCTGAAGCGCACAGCGAAACAGCGGCGCGGATGATCCCTGGTAGCTCAGCGGTAGAGCATTCGACTGTTAATCGACAGGTCGCCGGTTCGAATCCGGCCCGGGGAGCCAGTTTCAAAAAGAGCCATTTGCAGAAAATGCGAATGGCTCTTTTTCATTTTGCACCTAAGTTCCCCCGGTGATCAATCCCAGTCCTAGACGGCACCTATGACAAAGGCGGCGCCCATCATCGTCTGGTTCCGCAAGGACCTGCGCCTTGGCGACAACAGGGCCCTTGCGGCTGCGGCCAATGAGGCCGCCGTCATTCCGCTCTATATCCGGGAGCCGCACGGAAGCGGCAACGGTCCGCTGGGCACGGCGCAGCAATGGTGGTTGCACCATTCGCTGGAAGTGTTGGAGGCTCGACTGGGCCGGCTCGGCTCGCGACTCATTCTCCGCTCCGGCGACCCGCTGGACGTCCTCAGTGAGGTGTCGCGCCTATCGGGATCGAAGCGTGTCCATTGGAATCGCCGCTACGACCCGTGCGGCATCGCCACCGATATAGCCCTGAAGAAAGCACTCGCGGCTCAGGGCATCGCGGCCGAGAGCTTTGCCGGGCAATTGCTGCACGAGCCCATGCGCTTGCTGACGACGACCGGCGGGCCCTATCGCGTGTTCACGCCTTTCTGGCGCGCGCTCGAAGCGAAGGTTGAGCCGGCTCCGCCGATCGACGAGCCGCAAAAGATCGCGACGCCGGAAAGCTGGCCCCCTTCAGAACAGCTTGACGCGTGGTCGCTTCTGCCAACGAAACCGAACTGGGCAGCGACGTTCAGTGAAATATGGATGCCGGGGGAAAAAGGCGCGACCACCCGCCTCGACGAATTTATCGACGAAAAGCTTGCAGACTACAAAGTGCGCCGGGACCGTCCAGAGGCTGACGGCACATCCCTGCTCTCTCCTCACCTCGCCTTCGGAGAAATCTCGCCGGCGCAGATCTGGCACGCGACGCAGGGAATCGAGACCGATGGCGGTGAAGGCATTGCCACCTTTCGCAAGGAAATCACCTGGCGCGAATTCTCCTACCACCTGTTGTTTCACTATCCCGAACTCCCGCGTCGCAATCTCGATCGCCGGTTCGATCGTTTCCGCTGGCTGGACCACGAAGGAGATTTTTCCCGCTGGACCAAGGGTTTGACCGGTTTCCCGATCGTCGACGCCGGCATGCGCCAGCTCTGGCGGCATGGCTACATGCACAATCGCGTGCGGATGATCGCCGCCTCGTTCCTCATCAAGGACCTGCTGATCGACTGGCGGAAAGGCGAACAATGGTTTCGCGACACCCTCGTGGATGCGGATCCGGCCAACAACGCCGCAAGCTGGCAATGGGTCGCGGGGTCGGGCGGGGATGCGGCGCCGTTCTTCCGGATTTTCAATCCTGTTCTCCAAGGCGAAAAATTCGACCCGGATGGAGCCTATGTGAAGCGATTCATACCGGAACTCGATCGGCTTGAGCCACGCTACATCCATCGCCCCTTTGCGGCTCCGGCTGCCGTGCTTTCGGGCGCCGGCATCGAACTCGGCACAACCTATCCAAAACCGATCGTCGACCACGCCCTTGCGCGGGATCGGGCGCTTGCAGCGTTCCGCGAGATCACAAGCCCGCCAAGAGAACCGTAACGGATACGCGCACCCGGTAGAAATCCATGGTTGGCGTCTCGGGCGATTGCCGCTAGGCTCACCTTACGGATGCAACAGCTGAGGGGGTGGTGTATGCGTGAGCTGGAAGCAAGTCTCGCCGCGTTCAACGGCGCACAGGAGCTTTCCGCCGAGAATCTCTCGATGGTCCTGCGGGATTTCCCATTGAAGGCACGCATGGTGCTCAGCGCGCTCGTGCATCTTCAGGCCGGGACATTGATGCTCACGGTGCCGGATGGCCGCAAACTGGTGATGAGGGGCAAGAGAGCGGGCCCAAGCGCGATTCTCACCTTGAACAACTGGAACCTGCCGCAACGCGCCGTGACAGGCGGCACGATCGGGGCTGCCGAAAGCTATATCGACGGCGACTGGGACAGTCCCGATGTCGGCGCTTTTCTCGAGCTCTTCCTCGTCAATGCCGAGATCGGCAAGCACTTCCCGAACCGGGCGCGCGGCCTGCTTCATCTTGTCGAAAAGTTCCTGCACTGGCGCAACGCGAATACGAAAACCGGCGCACGCCGCAACATCTCCGCTCACTATGACCTCGGCAACGCCTTCTACAGCGAATGGCTGGATCCGAGCATGACCTATTCGTCCGCACTCTACGCCACCGGCGCCAACGACCTTCGCTCCGCGCAGGCGGCCAAATATCGCGCTCTGGCGGAAGCCACCAACCTGCGCGCTGGCGACCACGTGCTGGAGATCGGCTGCGGCTGGGGCGGCTTTGCGGAATTTGCAGCGAGCGAGATCGGCTGCAAGGTGACCGGGTTGACGATCAGCCGCGAGCAACTGGCCTTCGCCCGCGAACGCATCCACCGGGCCGGCCTTGCCGACCGCGTCGAACTGAAATTCCAGGACTACCGCGAGGAAAAAGGCACCTATGACCGCATCGTCTCGATCGAAATGTTCGAAGCGGTCGGCGAAAAGTTCTGGGCGACTTATTTCTCGCAGCTCAAGCGGTGCCTGAAGCCCGGCGGCAAGGCCGGCCTGCAGATCATCACCATCAAGCCCGAAGCCTATGAGGAGTACCGCTCCAATCCGGACTTCATCCAGAAATACGTTTTCCCGGGTGGAATGCTGCCGACGCGCGAACATCTCATCGACCTTGGCCGCCATGTCGGCCTGCGCATGATCAACGATTTCGGCTTCGGCATCGATTACGCCCGGACACTCGGCGAATGGCGCGAGCGCTTCTGGTCGGTCTGGAACAGGATCGAGCCGTTGGGCTTCGACCTGCGCTTCAAGCGGCTGTGGGAGTTCTATTTCTACTACTGCGAAGCCGGCTTTCGCGCCCGCAACATCGACGTCCGGCAGATCGTCTTCGAATAGGAACGCGCATGGCGCGTCTTTACCGCGTCACGGGTTGCGCTTAAGAGGCGGTCGTTCCAATTCTCTTTTGAAGGTTCCGCATGCGCCTTGCATGGTTTTTCCTCGCGCTCGCCATCGCGACCGAAGTGGTGGGCCTGACGGTGATGAAGGCCGCCTCTTCGAGCGGCTCTTATCTCGGCCACATCGTCATGTATGTCTCGATCGCGCTTTCCTACGTCTTCCTGGCCAAGGCCGTGAAGACGATCTCCGTCGGTGTCGCCTATGCAATATGGGAAGGTTCTGGCGTCGCGATCATCACGCTGGTTTCCGTTTTCGTCTTCGGCCATGTGTTGACCGGACGCGAAATGCTGGGGCTTTCGATGGCAATCGTCGGCATATTGCTTGTCAATGCCGGCGAACGCCATGACGAGGACGAGGCCGCGGTGGAAGGAGCAGCCAATGAGCGCGCCTAGCATCTACTTCGCCTTGGCCGTGATGGCAGGCATCCTCGATGTCGCCGCCAACCTCGCCTCGACGAAATCGGAAGGGTTTGCCCGACGCGGCTGGGGCGCCCTCTCCATCCTGCTGGTGCTTGCCGCCTTCGCGCTGCTTGCCGAGGCGATCAAGGGCATGGAACTCGCTATCGCCTATGCCGTGCTTGGCGCGACCGGCATCTTCGGAACGGCCATCTGCGGACGGCTGCTCTTCGGACAGAAACTGAAGCCGATCGGCTGGGTCGGGCTTGGCCTCATCTTCGGCGCCGTGCTGGTGCTTCACACGGCCTGACGCCGATGCTCGCCGGAGCCGGCGTGCTTTTTCGCTTCTCTTGCCTCGGTCACGACACCCGTCAGCCGCCTGATAAGAGCGAAATAGAGGCTATAGGGCAGCAGACGCATCAGCTTCACCGCATAGGTGAAATGCCGCGGGAAGGTGATTTCGAAGCGCCTGGACTTCAAACCCGCGATGATGCGATCCGCCGCCTGTTCGGAGGTGACGAGAGCCGGGCGCGGAAAGCGGATTCGTGCGGTGCCGGGCGTATCGACAAAACCGGGGCAGATGATCTGCAGGCGGATGCCGATCCGATCGAGATCAAACTTGAGGCTTTCGGCCATATTGATCAACGCAGCCTTGGAGGCGCCGTAGGCGGCGCTGGTAGGCAACCCGCCATAGCCGGCAACGGAAGACACGATGGCGATGTGGCCAAAGCCCTGCGCCTTCATATGCGCAACGGCCGGCAGCAGGCAGTTGACCACCCCATTGAGATTGACTGCGAAACTCTTCTCGAAGGCTTCGCGATGGAGATCATCGCCTCGCACCGGGACGGCCACTCCGGCATTGAGGATCACCAATGACAGGTGGCCATGATCGTACTCGATCGCAGCCAACACGCGCTCCATGTCCTTTGGGTCGGTGACGTCGCCGTCGAGAACCGTGATCCTTCCGTCACCCGCCGCCTCATGCTGCAGGTCCACCAGCTTCTCGTGACTTCTGGCGGTGACGACCACCGAATAGCCTTCACGCACCAACTTGAGCGCCAGCGCCCGCCCGATACCCGCGCTCGCGCCGGTAACCCAAGCCAGTTTATGTTCGGATTTCGCAGACTGAATACTCATCACTCACTCCTCGGCACGCGCCGGAAACACGCACGCATCTCCTTGTGGGCGAAAAAGTCTTGCCCGGCCCTTCATCGCGGCAACGCTCCTTGCCGCTGAGCCCCACATGCCTTGGAGACGATTTTTGTTCGGGACAGAGCGGCGGCGAAACGCTATTTCTTGCCTGAAGTGCAGGCTGAGCCGAAAACACGCCAACATTTCGGCGGTCCGGGATCGTTGTTGATTTTCGTCAGCCGCCGTTCGTATTTCCCTGGTACGTGTCGCCCTGCCCCGGCGCCTGTCCTCAAACACGAGGTTCTGAAAATGGCCATCCTACCGTCCGTCCTCGAAGCGATCGGCAACACACCCTTGATTCGGCTGAAGGCCGTGTCGGAGGCCACGGGCTGCGACATCCTCGGCAAGGCCGAGTTCCTCAATCCGGGGCAATCGGTGAAAGACCGCGCCGCACTCTGGATCATCCGGCAAGCGGAACGGAGCGGACAGTTGCGCCCGGGCGGGGTCATCGTCGAAGGCACGGCCGGCAACACCGGCATCGGGCTGGCGCTGGTCGGCCAGGCACTTGGCTATCGCACCGTCATCGTCATTCCGGAAACCCAGAGCCAGGAAAAGAAGGACGCCTTGCGGCTGCTTGGCGCCGAGCTCGTCGAAGTGCCGGCCGTTCCCTACAAGAACCCCAACAACTACGTGAAGATCTCCGGCCGGCTCGCCGAGCAACTGGCGAAGACCGAGCCGAACGGCGCCATCTGGGCCAACCAGTTCGACAACGTCGCCAACCGTGACGCGCATGTGGAAACCACGGCGCCGGAGATCTGGCGCGACACGGACGGCAAGGTCGATGGCTTCATCTGCGCCGTCGGCTCCGGCGGCACGCTCGCCGGCGTTGCACAGGGGCTGAAGGCGAAGAACCCGGCGATCAAGATCGGCCTTGCGGATCCGCAAGGGGCGGCACTCTACAACTTCTATACCAACGGCGAACTGAAGTCCGAGGGCAGCTCGATCACCGAGGGCATCGGCCAGGGCCGCATCACCGCCAATCTCGAGGGCTTCACGCCGGATTTCTCCTACCAGATCCCCGATTCGGAAGCCGTCCCTTACGTCTTCGACCTGATCGAGCGCGAAGGCATCTGCGTCGGCGGCTCGACCGGCATCAACATCGCCGGTGCCGTTCGTCTCGCCAGGGAGCTCGGTCCGGGACATACGATCGTGACGATCCTCTGCGACTATGGTAACCGCTATCAGTCGAAGCTCTTCAATCCGGATTTCCTCACCTCCAAGGGGCTGCCGGTGCCGACCTGGTTGAAGACGTCTTCTCACATTGCGGTGCCATACGAATCAGTTGGATAGGAATGCGATGACCAGGACCGTGACCGCCCTTTTCCGAGACGATTTCTACCTCTCGACCTGCGAAGCAAGCGTCACCGGAATTCTGGAAGATGGCGGGATCGAACTGGATCAAACCTGCTTCTATGCAACCTCCGGTGGCCAGCCCGGCGACACCGGCTTTCTGGAGCGGGCCGACGGCAGCCGGATCGACATCGCGGTCGCCCGTCACGGCGAAACCAAGGACATCATCGTCCATGTGCCGGCCGAAGGGCAGCCGGCACCCGCCGTTGGCGAGAAACTCGTTCTGCATATCGACTGGCCCCGCCGCTATCGCTTGATGCGCATGCACACCGCCTGCCATCTGCTCTCGGTCGTCTGCCCCTTCCCGATTACCGGAGCCTCGGTCGGCGAAGACGAGAGCCGTGTCGATTTCGACATGAGCGAGACGATCGACAGGGACGACGTCACCACGGCGCTGATGAAGCTCGTCGAAGAAAACCATCCTGTCTACGTCCAGTGGATCACCGACGAGGAACTCGTCGCCAATCCCGGCATCGTCAAATCGAAGAATGTGCGCCCGCCTGTTGGCCTTGGGCGCGTCAGCCTCGTTTGCATCGGCGAAAACTCGGCGATCGACAGCCAGCCCTGTGGCGGTACCCATGTGTCGGAAACGCAGGAAGTGGGTGCCGTCCACATCGCCAAGATCGAGAAAAAGGGTAAGGAGAACCGTCGGTTCCGTATCCGCTTCGGCATGCCCGAAGATCGCGCATCAGTTTGAGTAGGGAGTTGCGACTGTGACCAACAACAAAAGCGCCTTTGTCGTATCGGCCGATTGGCTGCAGGAGCGCCTCGGCGATCCCTCGATCCGGATCCTCGACGCCGCCTGGTATCTGCCGGCTCAGAACCGCAACCCGAAGACGGAGTACGATGCCGGGCATATTCCCGGTGCCGTCTTCTTCGATCAGGACGTTATTGCCGACCACACGAGTGGCCTGCCCCACACCCTGCCCTCGCCTGAAGCCTTTGCCTCGGCGGTTGGTGCGCTGGGCGTCAGCGAAAAGGACACGATCGTCGTCTACGACGGTCCCGGCATCATGACCGCTCCGCGCGTGTGGTGGATGCTGCGCATCATGGGCGCCAAGAACGTCTACGTGCTCGACGGCGGCATGGACGGCTGGAACACGGAGGGGCGCCCCGTCAGCACCGAGGTACCCTCACCCAAGCCGGCGACGTTCAACGTCAATTTCACCCCGGCGGCCGTGACCTCCTTCGCGCGGATGACGGAAATCGTTGCGGATGGCTCGATCCAGATCGCCGATGCCCGCGGTGCCGGACGTTTCTATGGCGAGGAGCCGGAGCCGCGTGCCGGCATGCGCTCGGGCCATATGCCCGGCGCGCACAGCCTTCCCTCCGGTACTTTCTCGGAAAACGGAAAGTTCAAGGATCTCGCGACGCTTCGCCAAACCTTCGCCGACGCCGGCGTCGATCTTTCCAAACCTGTCGTTACGACCTGCGGCTCCGGTGTCACCGCCGCCATCATCACGCTGGCGCTGCAATCGCTCGGCCACACGGACAACACGCTCTATGACGGTTCCTGGTCGGAGTGGGGTGGTCGCGCAGACACGATGATCGTAACCGGTCGAGAGTGATATCATGCGTTCGCCGAAGCTCGCCTCCCTGACAGCACATGTAACCGAACTCGAGATGACGGCGCCGCCGAAGCAGAGCCTGCCGATGCCCGTCAATATCCAGACCGCCATCCTGCGTGTCTCGGACATCCCGCTCAGCTACTATCGCTTCTTGTACCTGCGTGTCGGCCGCCGCTGGCACTGGACCGAGCGGCTGCGGATGAACGACGAGGAACTCGCCGCCGTGCTCGGCGACAAGCGCACGAGTGTCACGGTGCTCTATGTCAACGGCGCGCCGGCCGGTTTCTTCGAGCTGCACCAGGGCGAGGATGACGTCGTCGAGCTCGTCCATTTCGGGCTGATGGAACATGCGCTCGGGCTTGGCCTCGGCAAGTGGTTCCTGCTCCAGACGCTGTTTGCCGCCTGGGCGCTGAACCCGAGCAAGCTGACGGTAACGACCAACAATCTGGATCACCCCCGCGCACTGCAGCTTTACCAGCAATTCGGCTTCTCGCCGGTCGCCACCCGTGAGACCACGGTCGAACCTTTGACCGACGATGAACTGCTGACCCTGGCGAAAAATCTCTGACACATTTCGCCCGGCAAGTTCCGGGTGTCGAATGGATCGCGACCGGTGCAATCTCCTGATCGAACAATCAAACCGATCAAGGAGATGCGCCATGACGTTGCGCTACATTCCGATGTCCGACGACGAAGCGCGGCGGATCCGCGAGGGCGGGCCGGATGCCTATGGTAACCGGCCGGAGCGAGAGATATCCGATGGTGATGGCGTGCCCTGTCGGTACTGCCTGCGCAATGTCGCAGCCGGCGAGCCCTATCTGATCTTCGCCCTGCGGCCGTTTTCGTCGTTGCAGCCCTATGCGGAGACCGGCCCTGTGTTCATGCACGCCGAGGAATGTCCGGCGCATGACGGCGATACGCTTCCGCCGATCTTGGCTTCGAGTGTCAGTTATCTGCTGCGCGGTTATGGCGAGAACGAACGGATCGTCTACGGGACCGGCGGTGTCGTTCCGGCGGAGCAGTTACAGGCGCGAGCGGAAGAACTGCTGGCCCGACCGGACGTTTCCTCCGTGCATGTGCGTTCGGCCAAGAACAATTGTTACCAGTGCCGGATCGAGCTGACCTGACCACCAAATTCGGCCCGGCATTGATGCCGGGCCGAAAGCATCGTTCCGTCAGGCGACGCTCAGCACCGCCTCGGGCGCAAAGGCATCATAACCGAGCGCTTCGGCCACCGGCGCGTTGGTGACGCGTCCGCGATGAACGTTGAGGCCGGCACGCAGATGCCGATCCTCGGCAATCGCCTTCAGGCCCTTATCCGCGAGCTGCAGGCCGTAGTGCAGCGTGGCGTTGTTGAGCGCATGCGCAGAGGTCACCGGCACGGCGCCCGGCATGTTCGCCACGCAATAATGCACGATGCCATCGACCTCGTAGGTCGGGTCGGAATGCGTCGTCGCGTGGGACGTCTCGAAGCAGCCGCCCTGGTCGATCGCGACGTCAACGATGACGGCCCCCTTCTTCATGCCGGTCAGCATTTCGCGGGTCACGAGCTTCGGCGCCGCAGCACCCGGAATGAGCACTGCCCCGATTACCAGATCGGCGGAGAAGACTTCCTCTTCCAGTGCGTCGATGGTCGAGTAGCGTGTGTGCACGCGGCCGGCGAAGAGATCGTCGAGTTGGCGCAGGCGCGGGATCGAGCGATCGATAATGGAGACGTCGGCGCCAAGCCCGGCCGCCATGCGCGCCGCATGCAGGCCGACGACGCCGCCGCCGATGACGGCCACCTTCGCCGGCAGTACACCCGGCACGCCGCCGAGCAGGATACCGCGGCCGCCATTGGCCTTCTGCAGCGACGTGGCGCCCGCCTGGATGGCCAGGCGTCCGGCAACCTCGGACATCGGCGCAAGCAGCGGCAGGCCGCCGCGATCGTCGGTGACGGTTTCATAGGCGATCGCCGTGACGCCGGAATTGAGCAGACCCTTGGTCTGTTCCGGATCGGGCGCAAGATGCAGGTAGGTGTAGAGAATCTGGCCTTCGCGGAGCTGCACCCATTCGGAGGGCTGCGGCTCCTTGACCTTGACGATCATGTCCGACTTTTCGAACACTTCCTTTGCCGTCGCGACAATCTTCGCGCCAGCGGCACGGTAAGCATCGTCATCCGCGCCGATCCCTGCCCCGGCCTTGGTTTCCACGATCACCTCGTGGCCATGGGCAACGTATTCACGCACCGAGCCGGGCGTCAGGCCGACTCTATATTCATGGTTTTTGATTTCCTTCGGGCAACCGACACGCATCCTCGCGTTCCTCTCCTGTTATGGGCTTTTCGCCACTTTTGACGAGGCATTCAGCAAAACACGCCGTGAATCGAATGTCCTTGCAAAGACGAAACCCGGGGCGCATTGATTTCGAAGAATATTGCGTGAAGTGACGCATGATTGGGGGAAAACACGAATGAGCGAACTCGATGCCATCGATCATGCGATTCTGCGCATTCTCCAGCAGAACGGCCGCATCTCGAATGCCGACCTCGCGGCGAAGGTCGGGCTCTCTCCGTCCGCCTGTTCGCGACGAGTCGATATCCTGGAAAAATCAGGAACGATCGCCGGCTATCATGCCCGCATCGCCCATAAGGCGCTCGACTACCAGATCATGGTGATCGTCCATATTTCGCTGTCGGGCCAGTTCGCCAAGACACTCGCCGAGTTCGAAGCGGCGGTGAAGCTCTGTCCGAACGTGCTCGTCTGCTACCTGATGTCAGGTGAGTACGACTACATCCTGAGGGTCGCGGCCAAGGACCTTCAGGACTACGAGCGCATCCACCGCGACTGGCTCTCGGCGCTGCCCCATGTGGTCAAGATCAATTCCAGCTTCTCGCTGCGGGAAGTGATCGACCGGCCGAATGTCGGCATTTGAAGGAATGAATGCAGCCTAACGGCCGACGACGCAGTCGCGACCCCGTCCCTTGGCGGCGTAGAGCCGAAGATCTGCCTCCGACAACAGGCTCTCGATCGCCGCCCCGTCGTCCGGCGCCGACGATAGACCGATGCTTGCGGTCACCGACCGTCCGTCCGGGGTCGAGACGCGATCCGACACGGCAACGCGAATCTCGTCCGCGCGCCGCAAAGCATCGCCATGAGCCATTGCCGGGCAAAGGATCACGAACTCCTCGCCACCATATCGAAACAGTCGGTCGACCGGACGCAACTTCGACTTCACCGTCTCGACCAGCCGCTGCAGGACGCGGTCGCCCTCCTGGTGGCCGAAGCGGTCGTTGACGCCCTTGAAATGGTCGACGTCGATGATCATCAAGGTGACGGCCGCATTGTCGGCGCTCGCCGCGCGCAGCATTGCCGGCGCTTCGATCTCGAACCGGCTGCGATCGAGCGAACCCGTCAGCGTATCCTGACCGGACCGTGACAGCAGGTCCTCGTAGCGTTCGCGGAACGTCAATGCATTGAAGATATCGCCAAGCGGCCGGTCCGACATCGCCAGGAACGGATGGCGCGAGGCATTGAGATAAAGTCCGATCGCGATCGCATAGAAGGGTGCTGCCAGCATCTTCGCCATCCAACCACCCCAGAAGACCTCGAAGGGTGCACCGTTCCACCAGCGAAGTGCCGCGTAGAAGGCAGCCTGATCGAATGTCAGCACGACGACGCCGCAGATGAGAAATCGGAGCGTCACGAAGCGCCGCAACCACCGGCCCAGTCGCTCGTAAAGCAGAATGATCATCAACGAATCGAAATAGAGGATCGTCGTGCCCCAGACCATCAGCCACCCCATCTCGTCGATGAAGGCGAGGTCGGCGGACCGCTCCGCCACGATCGCTACGGTGTCGTGCTGGCGCAGCAGAAGGCTGAGCGCGACCGTCAGGAAATTACCGGCGAGCAAGCCGTAGATCGGCTGGCGAACGGTTGCCGCGTCTTCCTTCACATAGAGCAGCAGGATCATCATCAGCTTGCCGGAGAAAGGGACAGCAGAGCCTGGCGAGATCACGCCGAACGGCAGTTGCACATAGAAGACGGCGGCGAGATAGGTCTCGATGAAGTGCATGACGCCGAGTGCGGCGACGAAGACGCCAAGCCCCAAGCGGGCGCGAAGATGCAGCAGCCCGATCATCGCCGTAACGTAGACCAGCGCCTCGCCGACGAAGAGAAGAAGGTTGGCGTTTGGCATGTGCTTGAAAAAGTTCCGTTTCCCGAAGCACGGTTAAACAGGAAGTTTGAAGAAAACTTTAGCGGAACCCGCGGCTGTCAGCCGCCGGAATGCGAAAATCTGCCGCTTTCGGAAATGTCGCCTTTCCGGCATAGTCGCCGCCAACCCACCGTGGTTCGCGCATCTGCGAACAAAACTCCGGATTGCACTCGTCTCGGAAAAACCGGGATCCTTGATAAATGGAGGACCGCATGCCATCGATGACATCCCCGCTCCACCTTACGCGCCGTTCGCTTCTCGCGGGGGCCGCGGCTTCTTCGGCGCTTGTCATGCTGCACCCCTTCTCTGCCCGCGCCGCGGGCAACCAGGCGCATCTCAGAATCATGGAAACGACGGACCTGCACGTTCACGTCTTTCCCTACGACTATTACGGCGACAAGCCCAACGATACGGTCGGCCTTGCGCGCACCGCCTCGATCATCGACGCCATCCGCGCCGAAGCGACAAACTCCATCCTGGTCGACAATGGCGACTTCCTCCAGGGCAACCCGATGGGCGACTACATTGCCTATCAGCGCGGCATGAAGGACGGCGATATCCACCCTGTCATCGCCGCCATGAACGTGCTCGGCTATGATTGCGGCACGCTTGGCAACCACGAATTCAACTATGGCCTGGACTTCATGTTCAAGGTCCTGAACGGCGCGAACTTCCCGCTCGTCTGCGCCAACCTGACGAAGGGTACGCTTGCCGCCAACGGGCGTCAGGACGAACTGTTTCTCAAGCCCTACGTCATTCTCGACCGCAAAGTGAAAGACGGCTCCGGCGCGGAACATCAGGTCCGCATCGGCCTCATCGGCTTCGTTCCACCACAGATCATGACCTGGGATGCCAAGAACCTCGAAGGCAAGGCCAATGCCCGCGACATCGTCAAGGCCGCCGAAGCCTGGGTGCCACAGATGCGCGAGGAAGGTGCTGATATCGTCGTCGCTCTCTCGCATTCGGGCATCGGCCAGCAGGGCTATGCCGAGAACCTGGAGAACGCTTCGGTGCCGCTTGCGGCGGTCGCAGGCATCGATGCGATCGTGACCGGCCATAGCCACCTGGATTTCCCCGGGCCGAAGTTCGACGGCATCGCGGGGGTCGATAACACGAAGGGCCTGATCTCCGGCAAGCCCGGCGTCATGGGTGGCTTCTGGGGCTCGCATCTCGGCCTGATCGACCTGCTGATCGAACGGGAGGGTGGCGCCTGGCGTGTCGTCAGTTCAACCAGCGAGGCGCGGCCGATCTACCGTCGCGAAGAGAAGAAGGTGATCGCCGAGGTCGCCGACAAGCCGGAGGTCCTGGCCGCCGCGAAGAAGGACCACGAGGCAACGCTCGCCTATGTGCGCACGCCTGTCGGCAAGACCAGTGCGCCGCTCTATTCCTACTTCGCCCTGGTCGCCGACGACCCGTCCGTGCAGATCGTCAGCCAGGCGCAGACCTGGTACATCAAGGACATGCTGAAGGCGACCGAGTATCGCGACCTGCCGGTACTTTCGGCCGCCGCCCCCTTCAAGGCCGGCGGCCGCGGTGGCGCGGACTACTACACCGACGTCCCCGCCGGCGACATCGCGATCAAGAACGTCGCCGACCTCTATCTCTATCCGAATACGGTGCAGGCCGTCGTCATAACCGGCGACCAGGTGCGCAACTGGCTGGAAATGTCAGCCGGCATCTTCAACGAAGTCAAACCAGGCGCCTCGGACGCGCCGCTAATCAGCGGCGGTTTCCCGTCCTACAATTTCGACGTCATCGACGGCGTCACCTATCAGATCGACCTTTCCGTGCCGCCGAAGTTCGACAAGGACGGCAACACGATCAATGCATCGTCGAACCGTATCAAGAACCTGCAGTTCAACGGGCAACCAATTGATGCAGCGCAGAAATTCGTGGTCGCGACCAACAACTACCGGGCGGGGGGCGGCGGCAATTTCCCCGACATCGCCGCCGACAAAGTGGTATTCGTCGCCCCCGACACCAACCGCGACGTCGTGGTGCGCTACATCATCGATCAGGGCACGATCAATCCATCTGCCGACGCCAACTGGACCTTCGTGCCGCTCGCCAATACGACCGTCACCTTCGACAGTGGCCCGAAGGCCCGGCAGTTCCTGGCGCAAGTGAAGGGTGTGACCATCGAGGATGCCGGTGACGCCGCCGAAGGCTTTGCCCGCTTCCGGATCAAGCTCTGAGCTTCAGGCGAACCAGGGTCGGGCCGCCCGTCTCGAGGCGGCCCATCATTTTGAGCGGACGATGAAGATCTAGCTGGTCCGGCGATCCATACACAGGCCGATGAAAATTAGCGCGAGACATTAAGAATGTGCGCTAACTACCTGAGAAAACTTCATACGCCGCACGGCGGCGACTGATCAAACCTGACGCGACTGGGCGTCGTCGGAAAACAGCGACGGGCCGGTCTGGTCGATGATCTGGCGTCCCTTGCGCAGAGCGGCATCGATCGCGTCCTGCTCCGAGGTGAAGAGATCGGCGCGGATGAAGCTGCGGGTCTTGGTGCCGCCATCCGCCGAGGCCTTCTCGATGCTGCCAGCCAGACGAAACTGCGAGCCTTCGCGCATCGGCGTCGCGCGGATGGTGCATTCGGCATAGGCCTCAGTCTTTCCAGGCGCAGCCTGCGTCTGGTTTTCAGAGGAGCCCGAACGGCCGAACAATTTCGAGAAAAACGATGCCATGCCCAAGACTTAGACGCCGCGGCCGACACTGTCAAAGCCTAAGTGCCGATAATCAACCGCAGCTCCCTGATGCCGATTAAATGATGAGATTGGAGAGGATTTCGTTCTCGGTGATGTCCTGGTAGCGAAGCCCCGCGGCGTCGAAGCGAGCCTTCAACACCGGGAAGTTCTCGGCGTGTTTGGTCTCGATGCCGATCAGAATGGAGCCGAAGTTGCGCGCCGATTTCTTCAGGTATTCGAAGCGCGAGATGTCGTCCTCGTCGCCGAGCAGATTGAGGAAGTCGCGAAGCGCGCCGGGCCGTTGCGCCATGCGCAGAATGAAGTACTTCTTGAGCCCGGCATGGCGCATCGCGCGCTCCTTGACATCGGGCAGGCGATCGAAATCGAAATTACCCCCGGAAACGACGGCAACCACCGTCTTGCCCGCCAGTTTCTCGGGGCCGAGTACTTCCAGGGCCGCAACCGAAAGGGCGCCTGCCGGTTCCAGCACCACACCTTCGACATTCAGCATCTCGACGATCGTCAGGCAGATCGCATTCTCGGCCAAAAGCATCACCTGATCGGCGGAAAAGCGACGGAGCGCTGCAAAATTGAGATCGCCGATCCGTCCGACTGCGGCACCGTCGACGAAGTTGTCGACCTGGTCGAGGGTCACGACGCTGCCGGTTTCGAGGCTCTCGCGCAGGCTGGGTGCACCGGCGGGTTCGCAAAAGATGAAATGATCCGCTGCAACCACGTCCTTGAGATATCCCGTCACGCCGGCAGCAAGGCCGCCGCCGCCAACGGGCAGGACAACGAGATCGGGCGTGACACCGTCAGGCAGCTGCCAGGAAATTTCGGCGGCAACGCTTGCCTGGCCTTCGATGATATCGGCATGATCGAAGGGCGGCACCATGACGCCGCCGATCGCTTCGACGTGATCGCGGGCCGCCTTGTAGCACTGGTCGAAGATATCGCCGACGAGGCGGATGGTGATGAATTCGCCACCGAACATGCGGGTCTTGTCGATCTTCTGCTGCGGCGTGGTCACCGGCATGAAAACGACGCCCGGCACGCCGAAATGACGGCAGACAAAGGCAAAACCCTGGGCGTGGTTACCGGCCGAGGCGCAGACGAAGGTCTTGCCGGATGCGTCGGCGCCCAGCGCCTTGCGGAAGAAGTTGAAGGCGCCGCGGATCTTGTAGGAACGGACGGGCGACAGGTCTTCGCGCTTGAGGTAGATGTTGGCGCCGTAGCGCGCGCTCAAGTGCTCGTTGAGCTGCAGCGGCGTCGGCGGGAAGATCTCCCGCAAGGCTTCGGTTGCGGCTTCAACATCCTGCTTCATCGCGTGCGGTCTTCCGTTGAGTTGGCTAGAGCATCCCGCTCTCAAGTGGAATCACTTGAGGCGGACAGATGCTCTAGAATCAAAATGCTAGAGCGTCCTTAGTGCGTTCATCTGAACGCACGGCGCTCTAGTGGCTGTGGCTATTGCATATTGCAACGCCCGAAGCCATCGCTTTGACTCGAATCGGACCGCCGTGAACAATGCAACCGCATCCCCTTCGGCCGGGACGTCCGCAACGCTTTCCGGGAAATTGAACGCTTGAACGCAACTCTGATCCGGCATGCTATGCACATCGCGGCAATCCTCGGCATCTATCTCGCATGCGCGATGCTGGTGCCGGCGATGGTCGATCTCTACTACGGCCATCCCGATTGGCAGATCTTCGTCGCTTCGGCCTTCATGGTCGGCGGGTTTTCGCTTGCGACCTTCATGGCGACCCGCATGGGGCCGCCGCCCTTCTCCAAGAAGTTCGGCTTCGTCCTCGTCAACCTGCTGTGGGCCGTGTTTTCGGTGGTTGGCGCGATCCCGCTCTGGCTGTCGTCGCTCGATCTTGATTTTGCCCAGGCGCTGTTTGAGTCCGTATCGGCAATCACCACGACCGGCGGCACCGTCATCGTCGGGCTCGACGACGCGCCGCCCGGCCTGCTCGTCTGGCGCTCGCTGCTCTGCTGGCTCGGCGGCATCGGCATCGTCGTGCTCGGCCTCTTCATCATCCCCTATCTCAGGGTCGGCGGCATGTCCTTCTTCAAGATGGAATCCTCCGATACCAGCGACAAGCCGTTTGCACGCCTCGCCAGCTTCAGCCGCGCGTTCCTGATCGTCTATATCGTCATCACGCTCCTCTGCACCATCGGCTACTTCCTGACCGGTATGAACCGCTTCGACGCCATCAACCACGCGATGTCGACGGTGGCGACCGGCGGCTTTTCCACCCATGATGCATCCTTCGCCTATTTCGGCAGTATTCCACTGCTCTGGACGGCGACCTTCTTCATGGCGCTTTGCAGCCTGCCGTTCTCGATCCTGATCGTGCTGGTGGCGCGCGGCCGGCTTGACGCGCTGCGCGATCCGCAGATCATCGTCTTTCTCGGCTATCTCTCTGCCTTTTCGGTCGCAGTGGCGGTCTATCACCGCCTGGCGAATGGCGTCGAATTTCACCTGGCGCTGGCGCATTCCTTCTTCAACATCACCTCGATCCTCTCGACCAGCGGCTATGCCAGCCAAGACTACAGCCTCTGGGGGCCCTTCGTCGTCATGGCCGCCTTCATCGCGACCTTCATGGGCGGTTGTTCCGGATCGACGGCAGGCGGCATCAAGGCCTATCGGTTCATCGTGCTCTTCAACGCGATCCGCTCGGGGCTCAACAAGCTCGTCTATCCCAATGCGATCTACGCCGTGCGCTATGGCAACAACACCGTCGATGCCGACACGCAGCGGGCCATCTTCCTGTTCTTCATCACCTATATCCTGCTCTGGGTCTTCGGTAGCCTCGCCATGGGTGCGCTCGGCTACGACCTGGTCACTGCGACCTCGGCAGTCATCACCTGCCTTTCGAATGTCGGCCCCGGACTTGGCCCCATCATCGGGCCGGCCGGCAACTTCTCGACGCTCGGCGATTCCGAGCTCTATCTGCTGTCGCTGATGATGCTTCTCGGCCGTCTGGAAGTGCTGACCGTGCTCGTGATCCTGACGCCGGTGTTCTGGAAGCATTGACCATTGGCCGGCCAGCCCTATCGTCTTGACTTGATGCGGCAGATGCCGAAAGTCGGTGTCATCCGGCGATGGGGGAACGTCATGGTGAAACATATGCTTCTTCTGGCGACGCTGAGCGCCGCCACGACACTATCCGGAAACTCCATCGCCCTCGCCGGTCCGCTCACCGATGCGGCGGCGCAGGCGGAGAAACTTGCCGCTTCGGGCGATGCGGCAAAGGCGCGAGACCTGCTTCTCAAGGCGATGAGCGACTTTTCGCAAACGCTGCCCTTCGCGATCGGCAAGGCGATCTTCGTCTCCAAGCAGCCGACTGGTTATGCGATGTACCAGCCGCGAGACGGCTCTGTCTTCAAGGAGGGAGAGTCGCTGATCTCCTACATCGAGCCGATCGGACTTTCCTGGAAGGATGCGGCAGAGAAGGGCAAGCTCGAGAGCCATTTCACCGTCGACTTCGATATCCTCAATCCGAAGGGTGACGTTCTCGCCGGCCAGAAGGCCTTCGGCGACTTCACCTTCACCGGTTACCTCAGGAACCAGGAAATCTATTCGACGCTGACCATCGATGTTTCCGGCGCGCCGGCCGGCGACTACGTGCTGCGCTTCCATTTCAATGACGTCAACAGCGGCAAGACCGCCAGCGTCGACCAGCCCTTCAAGATTGCCGGACCGTAAGATCATGCCCCATGCAATAACGACTGTTGGTTTCGATGCCGACGATACGCTTTGGCAGAACGAACACTTCTTTCGCCTGACCGAGGCGCGCTTCGCCGAACTTCTGACCCCCCACACCGACACCGAGCATCTGTCCGAACGGCTGCTTGCCGCGGAAAAACGCAATCTCGGTCTCTACGGTTTCGGCATCAAAGGCTTCGTTCTGTCGATGGTCGAGACCGCGGTGGACGTGACGGATGGGAAAGTCCCCTCATCCGTCATCGCCGAAATCCTGGCGGCCGGCCGCGACATGCTCGTCCATCCGGTCGAACCCCTGCCCCATGTCCAAGAAACACTCAGTGTCCTTCACGGCACCTTCCGCCTTGTCATGATCACGAAAGGCGATCTCTTCGACCAGGAGCGCAAGCTCGCTGCCTCCGGCCTTGGCGATTATTTCGACGCCGTCGAGATCGTCAGCGACAAGAATGCGAGCACCTACGAACGTCTCTTCAAGCGCCATGGCGACGGGCCGCTGAAAAGCCTGATGGTCGGCAACTCTCTGAAATCCGACATCGTTCCAGCCCTTGATGCGGGAAGCTGGGGTGTTTACGTCCCACATGCACTGACTTGGGCATTCGAGCATCACGACAAGCCGGAGAACCATCCGAGATTTCGCGAGATCGACGATCTCGGCGGATTGCCGCCGATCCTGGAACGCTTGCCGCTCTAGGCACGCGCGCGAATTGTCCTCCTGCGGCCACACCACCAAAAGGCTGCTAGCGAGGCGTCGGAGGCTATCGCGACCGCATCCGCGCTAGCGCGTCCAACGAAATCCGCGGTTGTACCCCCTATTCACCGCACCCCGAATCAGCGCGATATACCATCGCGATTTCGTCAGCGGAGAGAGACAATGGCACAAATATTCGGTGCAACAATTTCAATGCTGCTGCTCGGCACGCTGATCGGGTGGCTGCTGCGCAAGGTCTCCGCTCTCAGCGTGCTTTCGTCCCGTCTGGCGGGCTTGGTCGTCTTGGCGTTCGTGGCTCCTGCCATCTACTCATTCAATTCGGGCCGCCCCTATTTCGAAATGTTCATCCTCTGCGGCATCGCCGCGCTCATCGCAGCTGTCGTCTTCTACTTTCTGAAGCCTAAGCAACAGAGCGCCTGAGCGGCAATCCACCTTTCACCTGTCTGATGCACTTGACTGTTCCCCTTGAGTGTTTGATCTAGGGGGCAAAGCGGGCGTGGCGAAACTGGTAGACGCAAGAGACTTAAAATCTCTCGGCCTTGGCTGTGCGGGTTCGATCCCCGCCGCCCGCACCAGACATCCGGCTTTCAATGATTATTCCGCGCACGTGTAGCCGCTCGCTGAGAAGCGAGAGGTTGCTTCAGAGAGCGCGACCGCTCAGCTGTTGTAGTAGTAGCAATCGCATTCGGCCCGGTAAGCATCGTCGTGCCATACCCGGACGGCGAGCTTCGTTGCGCATCCCTGGTTTTCCAGCCTGAGGCCGAGAAGGGAGACCGCTGCCGCCTTCGAATTGGGGGCGTCCACCTCGATTGCCGATCCGACCTGGTGGACTCCCTGCCGCGGGGTCCAGGTGAAGATCTGAACGTTATAGTGCATCGAATATCCTCCGTGGGAGAGATGGTGTGCACGCAATACTCACGCTTGTGTTCGGATTGAGCCGGCCTGCCTTGAAGCGTACTAGCCGTCTTCTACGGTCGCTTCCGGCCGATCGCCGCCGTCTGTGTGCTCGAAGTGCCAGTGGCCTTCGTCATCCTGGAAACTGATATCTTCGTCGTCGCCGCCGACCTGTTGTTCGGCGGCGGCAGCCTTGGCGGCGGCTAGCGCCATTTCGCGGCTGGGAAAGGGCTCCGAATATGCTTCGGCGGCCTTATAGGCCCATCCTCCGTCATGAGGAACGATGGTGTAAGTGATCCGCGCCATACTTCCCTCCCAATCGTCCGAAAACGCTTCGGTCTTCGGCGGGCCGTTGCCGCACGGCCGTTCTTTCCTCCTCGTCAAAGGCATGTTCATGCCGAACGCCGCGGATATTACCACAGGTGCGGTGCGAATTGCCACCTTCGCGAATCACTCCGAAACGGCGTGTCGCGAATCAAAAGAGCGGCCCCTTTCGGAGCCGCCCTTGATCAAGAAATCCAATATCTTGAGCGATCAATCGGCGAGCTTCGCGGCGATCTTGGCGACATGTGCGCCCTGGAAACGAGCGGCTTCGAGTTCAACCTCGGAGGGCTGGCGCGAACCGTCGCCGCCGGTGATCGTCGAGGCGCCGTAGGGCGAGCCGCCCTTGATCTCGTCGAGGCCCATCTGGCCCTGGAAGGCATAGGGAAGACCGACGACGACCATGCCGTGGTGCATCAGGGTCGGGATGAAGCCGAGGATCGTCGACTCCTGGCCACCATGCTGCGTCGCAGAGGATGTGAAGACCGAGCCGACCTTGCCGACCAGCTTGCCCTTGGCCCACAGGCTCCCGGTCTGGTCGATGAAGTTGCGCATCTGCGAGGCAACGGTGCCGTAGCGAGTGCCTGCGCCGAAGATGATCGCGTCATACTGCGCAAGTTCTTCGACAGTGGCGATTGGCGCTGCCTGGTCCAGCTTGTAGTACGAAGCCTTGGCGACTTCTTCCGACACGAGTTCGGGAACGCGCTTCACGTCCACGTCGGCGCCGGCCGATTTCGCGCCTTCGGCCACCGCATAGGCCATCGTTTCGACGTGTCCGTATGCCGAATAATAGAGAACAAGAACCTTGGCCATAAAATGCTCCTCTGGATTCAAGCGATCCCACTTGATCACCGCTGCCGGGAAGATTTATCAAAATGGGGCCGCTTGCCAGAAGCTGTCCGGGAAACAGACTGTTCTCGCCCGTCGAACAATAAACAATCACTGTTAAATGATTGGCTTATATAAGTAGGAATTACCGATGAGCACAAAAATCGTCACTGCCGCGATGGTCGCCATCGGCGACGAACTTCTGTCGGGTCGCACCAAGGACAAGAACATCGGCCATCTCGCCGACATGATGACCATGGTGGGAATTGATCTGCGCGAAGTGCGGATCGTCGCCGATGACGAAGCCGCCATCGTCGAAGCGATCAACGCGGTACGCAGCCGCTACGATTACGTCTTCACCTCAGGCGGCATCGGCCCCACCCATGACGACATCACCGCCGATGCGGTATCACGTGCTTTCGGCGTCGAGTGCGTCTACGAGCCCGAGGCGATGTCCCTGCTCGGCGCGATGTACGAACGCCGCAGCATGGAGTTCACCGACGCGCGCAAGCGCATGGCGCGCATGCCGCTTGGCGCACGCCACATTCCGAACCCCGTCTCCACCGCGCCGGGCTTCGCGATCGGCAATGTGCACGTCATGGCCGGTGTGCCTCAGGTGTTTCAGGCCATGCTCGACGCCTTGCTGCCCGGCCTTCATGTCGGTTCGCCCCTCCTCTCGCGCACCGTGCGCTCGCCATTCGGCGAAGGCGATATCGGCAGTCCGCTGACGGAGGTGCAGAAGAACCATCCGGAGACGAGCATCGGCTCCTACCCCAAGTTCGACGGCAAGAACTTCTCGACCGATATTGTCGTGCGTGCCCGCGATCCGCAGGCGCTGGCTGCGGCCGAAGCCGATGTACAGGCGATGATCCAGGCAATCACCGAAGCACGCGCAAAAGCGTGATTGCCCCGCAGAGCACCCTTAGCGCATCGGACGCGCGGCGCTGTAGAGCCTTGCACTTTGACCGCTATTGCCGTTATTGCATGTCGGCAAATCAGGATGACGCGTTCCCGCCTGCCCGATCTGCCGGACGCTTCGTCTTTACCAACTACAGACAAGCCGGAGCCCACTGATGTCGCTGCCCGATAAAGCCTTTCCCGTCTCCTGGGACCAGTTCCACCGTGACGCGCGCGCGCTTGCGTGGCGCCTCGCCGACAACGGCCAGGAATGGCGCGCCATGGTCTGCATCACACGCGGCGGCCTGGTTCCTGCGGCGATCATCTGCCGCGAGCTCAATATCCGCATGATCGAGACCGTCTGCATCGCGTCCTACCACGACTATGACACGCAGGGTCAGATGAAGGTGCTGAAGGGCATCGCACCCGAAATCGCCGAGAACGGCGGCGAAGGCGTGCTGATCGTCGACGACCTGACCGACACCGGCAAGACCGCCGCGGAAGTGCGCGCCATGCTGCCGAAGGCGCATTTCGCCGCCGTCTACGCCAAGCCGAAGGGCCGGCCGATGGTCGATACCTTCGTTACCGAAGTGAGCCAGGACACCTGGATCTACTTCCCCTGGGACATGGGCTTCACCTATCAGGAGCCGATCGCCAAGGGCACCCGCGGCTAAGAGCAATTCCAGGAAAAGTGTGAAACGGTTTTCCGTCCGGAATTGCGTAATTTCAAAGACTTAGATCATATCAGTGTTTCGATGAAACAATGAAATGATCTAAGAGCCGGGCAAACAGACAAAAGCGCCTCGAGCGGTCCCTCCCATGAAGTCCGGCTGCTCGAGGCGTTGCATTTCCAGCCTCACGCCAATGGCGGTATGACGCCAATCAATGTCTCGGCGGTGAGCCCCCGCCCGGCCTGGCTGCCGGCCGCGCCATGTCGCCACACGGCGGCCGCCGCTGCCTCGAAGGCCGGCATCCCTTGAGCAAGATGTGCGCCGATGATGCCGGCGAGAACGTCGCCCGAACCGGCCGTTGCCAGCCATGCTGGCGCATTGTTATTGACCACGGCCCGACCGTCCGGTGCTGCGATCACCGTGTCTGCTCCCTTGTAGACGATGACCGCATGGCTCTCGCGAGCCGCCTTCTGCGCCCTTTCGATCTTGGAGAGTGCGCCGTCGCCGGCAATTTGGGGAAAGAGGCGGGCGAATTCGCCCTCGTGCGGCGTCATGACCATCTGGCCCCCGCCTCTTGCAAGCGCGGCGAAGAGTTCCTCGCGGTTCGCCTGAAACGACGTGATCCCGTCTGCGTCGAGCACCAGCGACCGATCGCACAAAGCGAGCGCAAAGTCCCTCGCCTTCTTGCCGACACCGAAACCGGGCCCGAGGACGAAGCTGCCCAAGCGACGATCCTGCAGCCATTTCGTCAGATCTCGCTTACCTTCCACTTCCTTGACCATCACGGCGGTCAGTTGCGACGCATTGATGCCGAGCGCAGCCTTTCCCGTCGCCACGGTGACCAATCCGGCGCCGGCCGCGAGCCCGGTCGTGGCTGCCAGGCGCGCGGCCCCCGTTGTTTGCCGGTCGCCTGAAAAGACCACGAGGTGACCACGCCTGAACTTGTGCGTTGACGGCGCGAGATCTCCACCCCAGCCTGACCAGACCGCCGGCGAGTTCAGACGCAACGGGCCGGCTTCGGCCAGCACGATGCGCGGCGGGATTCCGATATCGAAGACATCGAGCGTTCCGCACAGGGATCGACCGGGCAAAAGCCAGTGGCCCGGTTTCGACGCCATGAAGGTTACCGTATGGCGGGCTGCGAAGGCGGCGCCACGGATTTCACCGGTCCGCCCATCGATGCCGCTCGGCAGATCGACTGCGATCACCGGGAGCCCGCTCGAGTTGATCCGTTCAATGAGTTGAACGACGTCCCCCGAGAGATCGCGCGAGAGCCCGGCCCCGAACAGCGCGTCGATGACGACATCGCCGGCCCGAAGTTCGATTGCGTCAAGCGACGCCACCGGTCCCTTCCATTCCGACCGTGCGCGTGCGGCGTCGCCTTGAAGTGCCGCGGGATTGCCGAGTGTAAAAACCGCGACATCCGCCCCACTTTCCGCAAGACCGCATGCCGCGACATAACCATCGCCGCCATTGTTGCCCGGCCCGCAGAGCACGAGGAAACGGAGGGCATCCGGGGAGTGTCGCAAGGCCGCCGCGGTCACGGCCAGGCCGGCGTTGCGCATCAGTGTGAAGCTTTCGATGCCGGATTGGGCGGCCGCCTGATCGATTGCCGTCATTTCCGAGGGCGTGATCAACAAGTGCTGAAGTTCGGAGCGCATGTCGCAGACTTATCCATGCCCGACGGCGTGACGCAAGGCCTCACACCCAGCACGCCATTTGCCCCAAAATTATGCATTTGCACATATTTGTTGCTCAAATAACGTGCTTCACCCTGTTGATGACCGAAAGCATCGACCGATGCCGGGCAACTTTCGATCGAAAATCATAAAAATTAGGCAGATCCCAGCCAGGAAATGGCATGGAAACCCCGCAATCCACGTCATGGCAGTAGATTTTTTGTCGTTCTGACAGATTTTCGCAGAAAAACTGGCATGCAACGTGCATATTCAGGGCGAGCGGGCATGATCCTGCTTTAAAGGGAGAAGCGGAGAGACATTTTCTCATGAAAAAGATCGAAGCGATCATTAAGCCCTTCAAGCTCGACGAAGTGAAGGAAGCCCTTCAGGAAGTCGGCCTGCAGGGCATCACCGTCACGGAAGCCAAGGGCTTCGGGCGGCAGAAGGGTCACACGGAGCTGTATCGCGGCGCCGAATACGTGGTGGACTTCCTGCCGAAGGTTAAGGTCGAGGTCGTGCTGGCGGACGAAAACGCGGAGGCCGTCATCGAGGCAATCCGCAATGCCGCGCAAACCGGCCGCATTGGTGACGGAAAGATTTTCGTTTCCAATGTGGAAGAAGTCATCCGAATTCGCACGGGCGAAACCGGCCTCGACGCCATCTGATATCACGGGCCGTCCGGCCCGGTTCTTTTCAAACCTCGTCATCTCACACAGGGAATAACGGCAAATGACGACTGCAAGCGATATTCTGAAGCAAATCAAGGACAACGACGTCAAGTTCGTCGACCTGCGCTTTACCGATCCCAAGGGCAAGCTGCAGCACGTAACGATGGATGTGGTCTGCGTCGACGAAGACATGTTCGCCGATGGCGTCATGTTCGACGGCTCCTCGATTGGCGGCTGGAAGGCCATCAACGAGTCCGACATGGTGCTGATGCCCGATCCGGAAACAGCGCATATGGACCCGTTCTTCGCGCAGTCGACGATGGTCATCATCTGCGACATTCTCGATCCGGTTTCGGGCGAATCCTACAACCGCGACCCGCGCGGCACGGCCAAGAAGGCTGAAGCCTACCTCAAGGCATCCGGCATCGGCGACACCGTCTTCGTTGGCCCGGAAGCAGAATTCTTCGTCTTCGACGACGTCAAGTACAAGGCCGACCCGTACAACACCGGCTTCAAGCTCGACTCCTCGGAACTGCCGTCCAACGACGACACCGATTATGAGACCGGCAACCTCGGCCACCGCCCGCGCGTCAAGGGCGGCTACTTCCCGGTTCCGCCGATCGACAGCTGCCAGGACATGCGCTCTGAAA